>Ga0207511_100026_pt1 | contig 39902 bp, 26 predicted proteins | sample NitcycUWRSCHO22C_FD_188265 | JGI IMG/M metagenome (GOLD analysis project Ga0207511, IMG submission 188265) | Soil microbial communities from Arlington Agricultural Research Station in Wisconsin, USA - Nitrogen cycling UWRJ-SCHO22-C (SPAdes) | ecosystem: Environmental > Terrestrial > Soil >... | reverse complement strand
ATACGATGATGACGATCGTGAATGGTTCGCCAGGGTAGTCGATTTAATTCGCCAGCGCTTTTTCACGCTCAAAGATTTTTCATCACAGGGCCGCGCGTACTTTTCCGAAGACTTCGATCTGGATGAAGCAGCCGTGCGCAAGAACATTCTGAAGGAGCCGCGCCTCAGGGAACTCCTGCCGCAACTCGCCGATAAAATTGAAGCTGTTGACGATTTCACAGCTGCGACTGCCGAGGCCGCGTTGCGCGCTTTTGCCGAAGAATCCGCGGTAAAAGCTGGCCTTTTTATCAACGCATCGCGCACAATGCTCACCGGCCAGGCCGTGGGACCATCGATGTTTGACGTGTTTGAGATAATGGGGCGCGAACGTTCAGCTATGCGATTGCGGAGCCAGCGCCCGTGGAATGAATTTCAATAGCGTGTCAGAAGCCCGCGCGTGAGCAAGGGCTCGTTTCGTCGGAAGGCCCTCCCTTACGGTCGGGCTTCTGACACTTAGCTTGAGGAGCTACGTCGTGAAGAGATCAATAGTCGCCGTCTCAATCCTGTTTGCGAGCATCGTTTTCGCGTTTGCTCAGAACACTAACTCTTCCTCCAGTCGCGGCCGCACGGTCGCGCCAAAGCCTACGCCGACACCCAAAACGGTGAGTAAGTCCCCGGACGCGACGCCGTCTGCTTCACCGGCGACCGGCAGCGGACGAACGACTACGGCTGCTGGTCCATCCGCCGCAGTGCTGACCGCCTTTGACAAAATTATCGACGGCATCCGCCGCTCGAATGTCGATTTATACACCAGCGGATATTGGAACTCGACGGCACTGATTCTTTTCAATTACAACGGCACGGTCACCAGGGGATGGGACCAGTTGAAGAAGAACCGCGAGAGTTCATTCCCGCAGAGTAAGGACGTCAAGCTGGACGTTCGCGATCGCCATGTGACGATGCTGGGCCGCGACGGCGCCGTCGTGACCTGCCTCTGGACGCAAACGCAAACTTTCAACGGCCAACCTGATTCTGCTTCGGGCCGCATGACGCTCGTCTTCAAACGCGTCGGCACGGAATGGAAAGCGGTCCACTTGCACACCTCGCCCGACAAACCGGATCCGTCGCGCGTGCCGCAATCAGAACAATCGCCACCCGACAATGCCGTCCGCAATTAGTTGATGACTGACGCCTTCGTAGGCATCGACGTCTCTGAATCCGGTCTCGCGCTCGCAGTCCATCAAAGCGATCATCGCTTTGAATGCCCGCTCGATCCATCTGCGCCCGACAAATTAATTAATGAACTACAGACGCTTCAGCCGAAGCTGATTGTTTTGGCAGCCGACCACGGCGGCGCCGCAATCCCGCTCGCCGCAGCGTTGCATGCGGCCGGTTTCCCAATAGTCGCGGTAGACCAGACGTCTCTGCGCAAGTTTGCGCAAAAGGAAAGCGAGAATGCCAGCCGCGCAGATTTGCTCGCGCGCTGCGCCGCCGGCCTCAAGCAAGATCCAATGGCGCGAGCCGCACGCGCGAACGAGATCGATGCGTTGCTCCGGCGTCGCGCTGAACTGGTGGAGATGCTTGACGCCGAGCGTGCCAGACGGCAATCGTCTGAGTCATCGACCAGCAACGAAATCGCGGCCCACGTTTTCGAGATCGAAAAACGCATTGCGGGAATTGACTTTCAACTCAAGCAGCATCTCCGCGCGGCCGGCGTCTGGAGGGTCAAGAGTGAATTGTCTCAGAGTCTGCCGGCGGTCGCTCTGGTTGGCGTCGCGATCGCCGCAGCCGCGGTGCTCTTGCTTCTGCCGCTTTGGATCGTCAAATATCCGCCGCTGCTTGATTATCCGAACCATCTCGCGCGAGTTTTCATCCTGACTCACATCAACGATCCGAATTATCAGTTCTCGCAATACTACACGGCGACGTTTGGTCCGTATCCATATCTCACGATGGATGTGTTGTTGATGGGGCTACAGAAGTTCACCAGCATCGTCACCGGCGGCCGCATCATTCTGAGTCTGTGCGTCCTGGGTGTGCCGTTGGCTGCCTGGTTTTTTGTCCGGCAAGCCAACCCCGAAAACGTTTCGCTGGCTTGTTGGGGTCTGCTTTCCGCGTACAACATTTTCTTCTTTTGGGGGTTCGTGAATTGGCAACTCAGCATGGCGCTGGTGTTGTTGGTGGCGGGTCTGTGGATTCGTTACCTGCGCCGGCCAAACGTGGTGCGTTGGCTCGCCTTGCTCGTCATCGTGACCGCCCTCTACTTCACGCATCTTCAGGGATTTGGTTTGGCCGGACTGATTGTTACGGCTTACGCAGCCCTGACGCGCAAGCGGTGGCGCGGCTTCATTCGCGCATTGGCCGGAGGGTGGGCGCTGTTTATACCCGGCGCGTCGCTGCATTTGATTACGCGAATCGCGACTCGCGAGACTTCGGCGGCGTGGGCGATGAATTTTCATCCCTTGAGCGACAAATGGGATCGCCTCTATTTCTTCATGCAAGGCATCTCGCCGCGACTCGACGTGCTTACGGTGCTGGTCTTGATCGGATGCGCGCTCGCCGCGTGGTGGCGGAATCGCGAATTCAAATGGAATCATCCCTGGCCCGCGATCGTGGCCAGCTTATTTCTGCTTTACTGGATCTTTCCGGGATACGGAGTCAACTGGGCCGGCGATGATGCCGACGTTCGTCTGCTGCCGTTCATCTTCATGTTGCTGCCGGCGGTGGCTTACGTGGGACGGCGCGCGCGTTGGCTCGCGTTGGTGGCGTGCCTGCTGTTTTGCGCACGCAGCGCCGCAGTCATTCACACCTTCCGAGCGGAACAGACGGAACTGGCAGGCATCGCCCGCGCATTTTCCCTGACGCCTCCGAATGCGCGCGTGCTGCCGGTGATCGAATCGCGCGACGACGAACCACAGGTTAGGCCCTATGCTCACTTCTGGGCGTACGGCATAGTCGAACGCGGCTGGTTTTCAACTTACTTGTTGACAATCAAAAACGTCACGACGGTTCAGGTGAAATCCAACCTGGCGAGGCCGGAAGGTTTTTGGGACTTGAATTACGAAGAAGATCCCGATTGGGAGAAAGTCGCCGGCGATTACGACTATGTCTGGGCTTTTCATGTGCCGCAATACAAAGAAGACCTCGACGAGATTGGCGATGCGATCTATGAAAGCGGCGACTTGCGGCTTTATCGAATCAAGAAAGATCGTCCGAAGGAGGACGATGACGACTCGCCTTAATGGGGCCGTCAGTACCATCCGCGTGAGCGGATGGATCAGCAGACGTCCATAGAACTCAAAGCTGCTCCATGATCCATCCGCTCACGCGGATGGTACTGACTCCGCACTTCGCTTGAACCAGTCTTTGAAATTCAATATCCCGATCGCTCCGGTCGCGGCCAGAAACGGAAAGAACTCAACCACGTAACGCGGCTCGACGCTGACGGCCGTCGAAAACAACACCAGGCGCGCGATAAAAATCAGCGCGACCAGTAACACCCACACTCGTCCTTCGAAGCCGCCATTCATCGCCAGCAACATCAAACCACCGACCCCGAGCACGGTATAAATTCCAACCAACACCGCAAATATCGGCAGCCAGAAATTTTCGGCCCGGTTATTCTCAGGACTAAGCAGCGGCAAAGCATTACCGACGAACGGATAAAAATCAGAATGCGTATTGAACCAGAGCGCATGAGCGCGCCGCAGTGGCAGCATCACGTAATAGCGAAACGGATGACGGGCGATCCTTTCGGCGGCAATTTGACCAAAGGCCGCATCCAGCTCCGGAGTCAGGTCCGGAGTTTTCGCCGACTGATCTTTGCTCGCATCATTGTCCTGGTCGCTCTCGTCCTCGTCTTCGGCGTCTTGACTCTTAGAATTGTTGGTTTGTTTGTCGTTCGTTGATTGATCCGGCGACGGCGAACTCGCAGGCTTCGCTTCTTCGTCCGGGCTGCTCTCATCTTCTTCGTGGTTGTATCGATCAAACAGGGCCGCCACTCGATCATGTTCGGCTTCCGAGTCGAAAGCGCTGTCGGGTAGTTCGTCGACGTCGATGGGAGCCTGGTCCAGGTTCCACAAAAGATCATCCAGATACTCGCCATCGGTCATCCAGGTCTTCATCCAACGCTCGTAACCAAGCGGCACGAATTCACCGGGCATGTTTCCGTTCGGCGGAGCCAAAGGTTGAAACACGTGCAGCGTGCGCAGATTGCGGATAGTCCACGGCGCCAGCACCAGCAGGAATGCGATGGACAATGCCGCACCCGCCACGATCGTTTTGGGGAGTCGCCGCGATCCTCGCCGCCGGACCTTCAACAACACGATGACACCGATGGCTGCCGTCAACAGCCCAACCTCGGGTCGAAACAAGACGTCGATCCCGGTGAGCAGCCCGGCCACGGCCCACCAGCGCAACTCTCGCTCGAATTTTTCTTCACGAAATGCAAACGTCGTCGCGATGCAAGCAGCCACGATCAGAAAAGTCGCGGGCACCTCGGTCAGAATCGTCGCTGCGTAAATGGTGGTGAACGGATTAATCGCCGCCAGCGCCAGGGCCAGCATCGCGGTTAAAGTTTTGCGCCGCTCATCCGGCTGCCATAACCATGCGAGCCAGGCCACCAGCACGCAGGTTCCGGTGTCGAACAGGGCCTGGACGATTCGCACCGCGGTGTTGTTGGTGTGTCCAAAGACCGCGTAGATGGCGGCGAGAAATAACGGATAACCCGGCAGTCGCACGTACGTCGGCGCGAACGGCGGTTCATCCAGATGGCTGTAGACACGATGCTCGAGCACGTTCCGCGCAATTTGCTCGTAGACAATGCTGTCACCGGCAGAGTCGTTCGCCAGCCAGTGCACGACTCCCAGCCGAAAGGCCGCGGCGATCACAATTAGCAATAAAAGGATGACCCGCTGTTTTCGCGTGAACATATCAATCTGTTTAGACGCCGCACTTGTGCGGCAAAAAAGGCGGACAAGTCCGCCTTCTAAACTACATCAAACTTTTTTCAGAATCATGGCTGCGCTTCGACGGTCGCTTTTCTTTCCAGCTTACCCCAGCCGACGATCGCGCCGGTGAAAGCGGTCGAGACCGACTTGATCATCACGTAGTACATCACCTGCCGATAGCAGAACCGCTGGAGAAACAGCCACCACAGCAGGCGCCAGCGCTCTTTGCGTTCCAGCACAAACGCGAAACAGGCCGCGCTCCAATCAACGGCCAGGAACAGCGCGTAGTAGAAAAGTATCTGCCGCATGTTGTTGAAGGTGTAGACCGACGGCTGTTGAAAGCGATCTATCAGCGCCGAAATGCAGCTGTAGATCAGCAACAGATCCATGACCGGCGAAATCAGCGGGAAGATAATTTGAAATATCCAAACATTCGGCATGGCCACGAAACCCAACGTGCCGTACCTCGGTCGCAGCAACGCGTCGCGATGCTTCCAAAGGCATTGCAAAGTACCGTAGGCCCAGCGATATCGCTGCTTCGCCAACTGCCGCAGGTTCTGGGGCGCCTCGGTCCAGCCAATCGCTGTCTCTTCGTAGCCGATGTGATAACCCAGCTTCCGAATTTGCAATGTCAGGTCCTGATCTTCGGCCAGCGTGTCCGTGCTAAAGCCGCCGCACTTTTCGATCAGTTCCCTGCGCCACGCGCCGACGGCGCCGGGAACTACGGTGATGCAATTCAGACTTGCGAACGCGCGGCGATCCATATTCTGCGAAGTGATGTACTCAAGCGCTTGCCAGCGCGTGACGATGTTGATGCGATTGCCCACCTTCGCATTGCCGGCGACCGCGCCCATCTTCGGATCACTGAATCGTCGCGCCAGCGCGCGAATTGTGCCGGCGGGAAATTGCGTGTCCGCGTCCAGCGCCACGATGATCTCACCTTTCGATTGACGCAGGCCCAGATTCAAAGCCTCTGCCTTACCGGCGTTCGGCTCGGTGAACAGACGCACCCGGGACTCGCCGGCAAATTGTTCCCGCACGACGTCGCTCGTCCGATCGATTGAACCATCGTCGACGACCACGATCTCGAAATTCTCGTAGTCGCAATTGAGCAGGCTGCGAATCGTCGCGCCGATCACGAACTCTTCGTTGTAGGCCGGCACGATGATCGAGACGAACGGCTCGAATGCTTCACCGGCGTGCTCGCGATAGCGCCGTCGCGAACGCGCCCATTGCGCGAACGCCAAGGCGCCGATCACGGCGAGACGGGCGAGACCGAGCACGATTCCGATGATAAAGGCCCACTGGAGCAGCCACGCCAGTTCAGACAGAACCAGGAAAGCAATCGTGTCGGTGCGAGTGAACAAGCTCTCACTCGGCGGCAAGAGCGGCATCACTTGATCGCGCGACCAGCCACCCAGCGACGACACCGCCACAAACTGAAATCCGCGGGCCTTCAACTCATGAATGAGTCCGGGCAGCGCTTCGATGGTGGCTTCACGGTTGCCGCCGGAATCGTGCAGCAGCACAACCTGGCCGCGCGTTTCGGGGTTCTTGTCACTCGCCTTATCAATCGTCTTTTGCACAATCTCGTCAGCGGTGGCGTCGGGTTTCCAATCACCCGGATCGATGCGCAGTCCGACCATCACATAACCGAGGTTCTTGGCGCGAATCGCCGGCTCGACTTCCTCAGGGGTGTCGGCTTCGGCGTCTCCGAAGTACGGCGGCCGAAACAGCACCGTCGAACGTCCGGTGATCGATTCGATCAATCGCTGGGTCGCATTCAATTCGAGGTCAGTCAGACGCCCGGGAATCTCGCCCAGGTTCGGATGCGTGAAAGTATGATTGCCGATTTCGTGACCTTCGTTCACTTCGCGCCGCAGGATGTCCGGATAAGCCTGTCCATTCTTTCCCATGACGAAGAACGTGGCCGGCACATTTTCCTGTTTGAGAATGTCGAGGATGCGCGGGGTCCATTTAGGATCCGGCCCGTCATCAAAAGTCAGCGCGATATATCCGGGATGATCACCCGTGCGCTCGATGACATATGAAGTCGGGATCTTTTTCATGTCATACGATTCCGCGCTGATGAAGCCGCTGTTTTGATCGACGGTCAGGCCGCGTTCGCCCTTTTGCGGACTGTCGGTCACGCGCAGCAACTCGCCCGAACCTTCGAAATCAACCTCGTAACCGTAGGACATTTTGATCAGTCCTTCCGGTGCCGGGTTTGGCTCATCCGTTCCGAACACCGACCAGATGGACGGATCTTCCGAGCCCAGCCGCCACAACCCGAACCCGGCCGGATGATAGCCGCTGGCGGCGCGCATTTGATTGAAAGCCGTCACGCCATCGAGAAACCAGACGATGTGATGGGAATCGTCATCTTCGTAATAATCGTAATGCGGATTGCCGGTCGTCTTGTCGTACTCAACCTGGGCTTCGGAATCCCGCGCGTGAATCAAGGCCTCCTGGAAACTAATTTCGTTGGCGTTGTGTCCTTCAGCCCAGTCGTATCCATAGTTACCCAGCGCAATGATTGTCTTCGCCGGATCGATTTCACCCATTCGCTTACGCAATCGTTCCTCGTACCATGCCTGCGAAGCAATCGGCCCGTGGTCTTTGTTGGCGTAGTGCTCGTCGTAGGCCATCAGGATCAGATAATCGGTGGCCGCCGAATAGTTCTTATAATTCCAGTCATCGTTGTCGAACGGCACTGCCTGCGTCAGCACCCAACCGCGCGACTTGAACTGTTCGTGCAACTCCTGGACGAATTTCAAAAGATTCGGCTGCGTCTCAGGCAGAGGCTCCTCGAAGTCGAGACAGACGCCGGCGAACTTGTTCTGCTCGACGAAAGCGCTGATCGCATCGATCAATCTCTGTCGTGCCGCCTCATCGGCAACCGCGTCGCCGAGCAGTTTTTTCTCCCACGTCTCGTCCGTCAGGTTTTGCACCATGGGAATGATCGAGAGGTCCGGCCGTTTTTCGCGAATCAGGTTGAGCGCTTTAATTGCCTGCGGATCGTTGAGTTCATTCTCCAGCGGACTCTCGCCGGGTTTGGCGTTGACCAGATGCGCCCACTGCGGCATTACCCAATCAAGGCTTTGCAGATTTCGCTCGAGCGAAGAAAAGCTCGACTCGTCCCAGTCGATGTAGAAACCGACAGTCAACTGCTTGTCGCCAAAGCTGGCCGGCTTTGGCAGTGTCGCTGAGGCCGGTGGCGGCGCAATCGTCATTAATTCCGGCCGGCGGCCGGGCACCACGCGGGTCTTCGCCAACTCTTTCTGTAATTCCTGTTGAGCCTTGTTGGCCTTGGCTTCGCGGGCGTTTGGAACTTCGGCTCGCGGTTGCGGCTTGATGTCCGACGCGCGCGGCAGATTCTGCAAGGGACGCAGACTCGGCGTGGGCAGGAAGGGATTCGCCAGAACACTGGCAATAAAAATGGCGGCGACGATGGTCACCAAAATGCCGACCGCCAAATAGGTGCGTCGCACATGCCGCCAGCGGCGGCCGCGCGGATCATAAAAGACAGGAGAGCCTGACGGAACTTTTTGAGGCACTTAAAATTTCAGCAACAGGGAAGATTCTTGTCGCGGACACCCTTTGATGTCTATAAACGGGCGCGGGTTGATAGTCAAGTGAGGAGAAGAAATTATCCGCAGATTACGCCGATTACGCAGATGCGAAAAGAACCAGCACCGCGATGAACCTTAGAATGAGCGAAGCAGAAGTGTCTCGGTCGTTAGTTTTTTCTTTCCATCTGCGCAATCTGCGTAATCTGCGGATAATTCTTCTTCTTCGCTCTTCATACTCTTGCAGGTCGCGCGGTCAAAGAGAAAGCCGCCCGCGAACCCGCGAGCGGCTTTCCGGTGAACTGTTGGGATTGACCCGCGGCTGTGACCTTCGGAAAGAAGGTGTCACAGTGACTTATTCAGGCAAACAATCCTAACAATCTGGATTATCGATGCCTGAGTTAGGTCTCAGCCACCTCACTGTGATTAGAACTCATAAAAATTTTGGATCACCTCCTTTCCAGTGTTGAGGCGATAATAAAACTGAAGCGCGAGGTCGTCAATAATTTTTTTCGTGCCAGACGCCGAGCGTCAGGGAGGCAACTTTACTTTCGCGCAAGTGTGGAAGGGCTAGTTGCCCTCCCTAACGGTCGGGCTTCTGACACGCTAGTTCTCCACTCGCATACACCCGCCACGGATGCTCCACCCCGAACCAGTACGCCAGCTCGCGATAATCGGACACGTCGTGAATTACAAAGTCGGCGCGCTTCCCTTTCTCGAGCGATCCTATTTCATCGCCGCGGCCCAGCGAGTAGGCCGCATTGATCGTCGCGGCGGTGATCGCTTCGGCCGGTGACATTTTCATTTGCGTGCACGCCAGCGAAAGAACCATCGGCATCGACGGCACCGGCGCAGAGCCGGGATTGAAATCGGTGGCTAAAACCACGGCCAGCCCGGCATCGATCATCTGCCGCGCGGCGGGATAATCATTCGACCCGAGCGCGTAGACCGATCCCGGCAGCAACACTGGCTGCACCTTTGCCGCTTTGAGCGCCATGATGCCCGTCGCGTCGGTGTGCTCCAGATGATCCGCCGTGGCCGCATTCAATTCCGCCGCCAGCTTCGCGCCGCCGGAGAGTGAGAGCTGATCGGCATGCACCCGCAAACCCAATCCGTGACAGCGCGCTGCCGAGAGAATTTCCCACGTCTCATCGGTCGTGAAAACGTCTTCTTCACAAAATACGTCGCAGTATTCGGCGAGCCGTTCTGCGGCGACTCGCGGCAACATCTCGTTGATGATCAGGCTGACGTAGAGATGGCGGCGCGATTTATATTCAGTGGGAATGTCGTGAGCACCAAGAAAAGTCGGCACATAACGGAGCGGCGTTTCATCATGCAACTGCTTGATGGCGCGCAGAATTTTTAGTTCATCTTCAATCGTCAGACCGTAACCGGACTTGGCTTCCACCGTGGTGGTGCCGTTGCGCAGAAACCAATCGGCGTAACGCTTGCCGGCTTTAACCAAATCGGCTTGCGACGCATTGCGCGTCGAACGCACGGTCGAGCGAATGCCGCCGCCGCGCGCGGCAATTTCACGATAAGTCGCGCCGCTGGCTCTCTGTTCAAATTCATTCGCGCGCATGCCGGCAAAGACCGGATGCGTGTGCGCATCAACGAACCCCGGCAGGACGACGCGGTGACCCGCATCGATCACTTCACAAGCGGTGTCGATGAGACTCTCGATTTCACGCCGGCGGCCTACGGCTTCGATGTACTCGCCGCGCACCAGCATCGCGCCGTCTTCGATAATCGCGAGTTGGCGCAGGTCGCCGCCGGTACGTGGACGCTTCGCGCCCGAGAGCGTTACCAGTTGCGAACAATTAACGACTGCCAGGGTTTCAGGCACGAGGACAACCTAGGATTCCTTGTAGAGAGACGCGCCGAGGAGTATTCCCAGCGGATACTCGATCAGGCCCCACACCAGGATCATGAGAATGAGCCTGGGCGGCACATTTATCAAAAGCATGTTAATGGTGCCGCTGTAGGCATAGACACAAAACCACACGATCAGCGCGGTCACCAGCGCCGTCTTCGGTCCTGGCCCGAGCCGCGCTCTCATCAGCGCATAAAGCAGGACGGCAAGAATGCCGAAGACAAACGTGAGCGTCACCGCGAGCAACCCGAAACCAGCGCCGGGGGGCGTGATGTTCATCCGCTGCATGTCGGCTGCGATGTGAGGAGCAAGAATGATCCCGTTCAGCACGAACTCGCCGAGGTTGAGAATGATTCCCGCGACGATGCCGCCGAGCAGGACGCGGCCAAAATTGATCTTATTCATCTATGCGATCCTGGAGAGGCTGACATTAGTTTGCCCGGTTGCGCTTCCTGTCCACCAGAAAGATTGCCGAGCCGATCACATTCGCAATTATCACGACGACAATAATTTTCGCGGCAAACCAAAAGCGGCTCTCAACTTCGATGATCGGGAAAACTGTATAGAACGCGCCAACTACTGAAGCCGCGAAACCCAACCCGGCGGCGATCTTCAACCACCACGGCGCGTGCGCGCCGAAACGTTTCATCGCCACGATCGGAATCGCAAACAGCACCATGTAGATCAGCGCGTAAAAAATGCTGGCGGCATTATCCTGAAATTGAAACGCCTCGGCTTCCTTCACGCCCGCGAGCGGCGCCAGACTGAATACGAGAGTCGTCGCGCCGACGAACAGAATTGAATTCACCGGCGTCCGATATTTCTGGTGCAGTTTGGCGAACCAGGCCGGCAGCAAATTGTCCCAACCAGCGACCATCGGCAGACGCGTGTTGCCGGCAAAGTAAATGCTCATCAAAGCAATCTGGCGCGCGGCGACCCCGAAAATCGTGAGCGAAATCAGCGTCGAGACCCAACCAAACGACCCGAAACCAAGACTCAGCACCTGCGGAATCGGGGCAATCAGATCGACTTTGTCCGGAGACACGAAAGCCAGTACCGATGCGGTTCCGAGAATGAACATCAACGCAATGATCGGCGCCGAGATCCAAACCGAACGGCTGATGTTTTTGGCGGGCGCGCGACACTCGCCCGCGAGAATCGCGATGTACTCGAATCCGGAAAGCGCGCCGACCGCAAGTTTGCTACATACATTGAGGTTGTGACTGTTGATCTCAGGCATGCTGAGCGAGAACGGATGATAGTTTGCGAGACTGCCACGACCAGCCGTGATGAACGGCAACAGGATCAGAATCGCAACCGTGAAGATGAGCATCGCGCCGCCCAGGTTCTGCACCCACTTGCCCAGCGCCAGACCTCGCCGCGATGCGGCCACGATCGCCGTCATCAACACCACGCAGACGAGCGTCGTCATCCATTTGTTCTCGTGCATCCAATTGGCGCGCGGGCCGATCGCGTACGCAATGTTCTTTTTGATAATCAGGCTGATGCCCGACATCACCAGGATTCCGAAGATCCAAAAATTCCAGGCGACCAGAAACGCGACGAAGTCGTCGAAGGCAACTTTGGCCCACTGATAGAGACCGCCTTCGAGCGGAGCGAGGCGGTTGAGATAAATGACGACGGCGGCCAGCGGGAGATAAAAAGTCGCGATCGCGATCAGCCAAAAGGCCATCTGCGACCGGCCCAGAGTCGCGGCAAAGCCAACCCACACTGTGCCGAAAACGAAGACGACCTGCGTGAGGACGAGATCGAAAAGGCGCAGCTCTTTTTTGAGAGACGCGCTGCGAGCTTCGACCTCGCGCTCGACCGCTGCGAGATTTGTTTCGGATGGATTCATCGTGTCAGAAGCCCGACCGTTAGGGAGGGCAACTCTCATTAATCAAGACCTGAGCAAATTGAGAAATGCGCGTAGCCAGAGTTGCCCTCCCTGACGGTCGGGCTTCTGACACCTCTACGCTGACGAACTGTGGTCGTGAACGATGCGCCAACCGGCTTTAGTTTTTCGGAACAGCAAGGTGAAGGTGCCATGCGGCTCATCGCTCGCGCGTTTCAGACGCCAACGGCCCAGCACCAACGCCGCATCTGCACTCAGCATGTTGATTTCCAAATCACTGAACGTGAGCGTCCCCATCTTTTCGCGCGTGTCGTATTTCTGCTTGTAACGATCGAGCACCTCCTGCCAACCCCGCGTGATGCTGTCGCCACCGACGAACTCGGTTTTCGGCGAACGGTCGTAGCCATCCATGTAGGCTTCGACGTCACCGCGATTCCAGGCCGCCGCCTGTGCATCGAGCACCGCGCGAATCGCGGCTTCAGGCTTGCCGCGATTGGTTGACGTTTGAGCTATCGCTGAAGTCGACAGACAAAGCAGAATCACAACCCCCAAAACCATCGTGACTGCGAGGCTCTTCACCTGCTTGCGTAGCAGGCGAATGTTAATAGCCACCATTTTCATTCTCATAATCAAAACGCCTTTAGGCGCGTCCTTATAACATGACGCGACTAAAGGCGCTAGAAGATATTTTCTGGAGTGCGGCGGCGCACGCCAAACTAGAAGTAGCGATAGTGGCCGGTGATCTTCCACGCAAACATCACATCTTCCAGGCGCGTGCCGGCGCCGATGTTATGAACGATCAGGTAACGCTGCGAAGGTCTGTACCAGACATTTGTGACCATGCCGATGTGATCCTGGCCGGTACCCATGTCCCAGGTCACGAGATCGCCGGGCTGGAAATCTTCACTACGACTTGTAATCGACTGCGATTTCCCTTTGCGTGCAAAATACGTTTCGAGATTCGGAACCCGCCGATGGTCGATGTTCGCGTCGGGACTCTTCAATCCCCAACGCGTCGGATAGACCGCAAAGTTCGCCTTCATGTCTTCGTGCACATCCTTCTGCAAATCGACATTACTTTTGCGAAACGCGCGAATAATCACGTCGGAGCAAACCCCGGTTTCGATCGGGACGTCGCCGTTCGGATAATCGAGTTTTTGATAGGACGGATCGTAACTGGTCGTCTTGCCAATCTGATCGACGGCGCCGTCGATAATTGCCTTCAGGGCCGCTGAGCTGTTCGGCGGCAGGGCGCGCACTTCGGTGTCCTGCTCGGGCGGTCGTAACTGCGGCCGGGTGCGCGCCGATTGCTGTTGGCAGGCGACGGCGAAGGTGAGCACAAACGTGCTGAGAACCAGGTGTGGAATGCTTCGCTTCATAATCATGACTCGTTTAGACGCCGAACTTGTCCGGCGCGTTCCCTGCGCCGCACAAGTGCGGCCTCTAAACGATTATTGCGACCGGGCTCGCAGCCAGTCTCTCACGTCGTCACGCATTGCAGGCGATATTTCGTGACCCGCATCATAGCTGCGAAACTGAACGTCCGTCGCCCGCTGGCGCAGCGCCGCCTCGTAATTTTCGACCCGCGATGGCCCATAGTACTCGTCGCGCGCTCCTGCCAAATGAAACACTGCCGCCGGCGTTTCACGGTAGATATCGTTCATTTCCCAGTCGCCGGGAATGCCACCGGCTATTCCAATGACACCCCTGAGTAAGCCGGGATACGAAAAAGCAAACCGATAGTTCAACGCACACGATTGCGAGAAGCCGAGTAAGAAGATCCGTTTGCGGTCAGCAATCTCTTCCTCGATCAGTGACTCGATCATCTCCAGCAGCGCGCGATGATGAATCGCCACCGACTCTTCCGGACGATAATTCGACAACCAGCCGAAGCCATAACGCAGAGGCCCGCCCGGTTGCTTCGGTTCGCGCAGATGTTGATGTGGCCCTTGCAGCGCCGCGAGGGCAAAGCCATCGGGCGCGGTGAGTTTCGCCTCACGCATGCCATGCCACTTGCTCGCGCCGTAACCATGCAGTGCGATCAGCAGCGGCGCGGCTTTGGCGGCCGGCGCAACCACGTCATAGTACAAATTGATTTGGGCAGTGAGAGTGCGTTCGATCGGCTGTTCGCGCGAGCTCATCCCACGCTTATACCAAAAGCGATGAAGCCTTCAAAGTCTTTTCACGAACCGATACTTGAAATAAAGCGCTGCTGCGATCAGCAGACAGAATACGATCACGAACAGGACTAAGATGCTAACTGCCAACCACATGCCCATCAAACTCTTGAACCAGGGAGCCGGTTAGAAGTTCCATATCTTTCAATCGATGCTTCGTTGCAAACGACCCGCAGGACGGCTAGGATGCTGGCTAAGATCTCAAGAAAGCGACGAAGTCGATCGAGGACAAGATCATGAAATTCCCAGGCGGACTGAACATTCAGGCGATGATGAAACAGGCGCAGCAGATGCAGGAAAAGATGGCGCGCGAAATGGAAGAGATGCGCGTCGACGCGTCCGCCGGCGGTGGCGTGGTCAACGTCACCATGAAGGGCGATCACGAAATTATCTCGCTGACCGTCGATCCTGAAATCGTCAAGGAAGGCGACGTGGAAATGCTGCAAGACATGATCGTCGCTGCCGTCAACGAAGGCAATCGCAAAGTAAATGAAGCAATGAAGAGCAAGCTGGGATCGATGCTGCCGCCGGGACTGGGAAATATGTTTTAGGGGCCGGGAGTCAGGAGCCGGGAGCCAGCGAGGTCTACGGGCTCGCCAGTCAGATGCAGCGCGCGGCCGTTTCTATTCCCTCCAACATTGCGGAAGGTCACGCTCGCGAATCAACCAAAGAATATCTTCAGCATCTGTCCATCGCTCAAGCTTCTCTTGCAGAACTGGAAACTCAAATAGAGATCGGGAAACAACTGAAATACATCTCTGAAGACAACTCCAGTCGCTTGATCGAGGAAATATCGTCGTTGGGACGTCAACTGTTCGCGTTGCGAAATGCGTTAACGAATCCGAGAGCCAAAGTCGCGAGCCCCGGCTCCTGACTCCCGGCTCCCGACCCCTTTTCTTATGCTGGACTACGCCGAACCCGTCACAAAGCTAATAGACGAATTCAAACGCTTACCAAGCATCGGACAGAAGTCTGCTCAACGGCTGGCTTTTCATATCCTGAGATCAACCGACGCCGATGTCGAGCGATTGATTGAAGCTCTGCACGAAGTGAAGCAGAAAATTACCGAGTGCTCGACCTGCAACAACCTCACCGACGTTAATCCCTGCCGCTTCTGTTCGCTGCCGTCGCGCGATCGTTCGATGCTGTGTATTGTCGAACAACCGTACGATCTGGTCGCGGTCGAGAAGACGCGCAGCTACAAAGGTCTCTATCACGTGCTGCACGGTTCGCTCTCACCGATTCGCGGCGTGCGCCCCGACGATCTGCGGCTGGAGAATCTGCTCACGCGCTTGAAGCCGGAAAACAACGAAGGCGTTGAGGTCCGCGAGATCATCCTGGCCACGAATCCCAACACCGAGGGCGAAGCTACGGCGAATTACATCAGCCGTCTATTGAAACCACTCGGCTTGCGCGTCACGCGCCTGGCCATGGGCATGCCCGTCGGCAGCGACCTCGAATACGTCGATGAAGTGACGATGGACAAAGCCTTGGCAAACCGTCACGAGATGTAGGAGACTGGGACTCGACCGGGCAAAAATTTTCGGGTTCAGGGTTTCTATGCCAACCAGCATCAAATCGAATGTTGGGACGAAGCGACGCCGGCTCTTGCGCGTTCTAGTCGCCGGTTTGGTGACCACTGCGATTCTTAGCGCCGGCACGCTCTCGCAGTGTCTGGCGGCGAGCGCGTGGCTCGCGTTCGGCGGCACCCTTTCAGTGCGCGGTGTCGTGAAGGTGAACGGCCAACGCGCTACTGAAGGTCAAACGCTCTTGACGAATGCAAGCATCAGCACTGAAGCGAACTCCGAGTCACTCATAACTCTGGGTAACCACTCGCGACTGAATCTATCGGGAAAAAGTGAGCTGACGATTGAGACTTCCGCAATGCGGGTAGTTGGAGCGCTCGAGACTGGCGGCGTGCTGCTCGATATTCCGGCCGGCATAGTTCTCGATTTCAGCACTGCGGACGTCGCCATCACCAAGCGGTCAGGCGAGGAGACCGTCCTCCAGGTCGAGTCGACTGAGTGTGGCGGCACGCGTTTGACAGTGATGCGCGGACAGATTGCAGCCCGTCACCACGGCCGCACTGATGTGGTCAATGCGCGAGAGACCCTGTCAACCGCGCCGGGAATGGAGACCCCGCAGGCGACCCAAAGTCCGTCCAATGGAAAGAGCAAGCTTGGAATTTTCTTTGCGATCGGCGGCGCAGTTGCGATTGTCCTCTCCGCGGCGCTTAGCGACCACAACGAAGAACCGCAAAATCCAGGCGACTTCCGCGGTTGCGTGACCATCCTCAGCCCGGGAGCCACCGGCTGCCGGTAAGGCCCCGCTCTCAGTAGTGAGGGTGCTAGGCCAGTCCCTGCAACCAGCCCGGCTCGCGTTCCTGCTCTTCCTTCATACGATGCAGTCGTGCGGTCATCACGGCAGCGCGGCCGAGATATCCGACTACTTCACGTGAATTCTCGCGGCTGACGACGGGCAGGCGGCCGATGTCGTGGCGCACCATTTTTTCAATCGCCTCGTAGAGGATTTCGTCCGGATAGGTAACGATTAGATTTCGGCTGCCAGCCTCGATCACCGTCAATCCTTCCTTGTCGAATTCCTCGATCGCGCGCAGCACATCACCTCGCGTAATTATCCCGCAGAGCGATCCGCCGTCATCGACAATCAGCGTCCCCTGGCGGCGCGACAGTCTGCGATCTCGTTTTGCCAAACGGTCCGCTAACTCAGTCACTTTCATGGAAGCGGAAATCGTCGGCACGTCGCGATCCATCGCTTCGCTGACCCGCAATCCCATCAGCGGATCGACTACGTATTCACGATTGATGTGAAACCCTCGGCGCGCGACCTTCTCGGTCAGAATCGATCGGCGCAAGGCCAGCACCGTGACTGCGTGGGCGGCGATGCAGGCGACTAACATCCCGGGCAACAGATTCAGATCATGCGTCAGCTCGAGCGTGAACACCATCGCCGTCAAAGGCGAGCGCATGGTCCCGCCCATCATCGCGGCCATGCTGATCATTGCCCACATGCCGGCGTCGCCCATCGGCAGCCAACGCGCCTCGAGTGCGCCCAGCGCGCCGCCCATAATCAGCAGAGGGGCCAACACTCCGCCCGAGGTTCCGGAGCCCAGCGAGATCGACCACACCAATGCCTTGCCGATGAGCAGTCCGGCCACCAACGGCCCAATCAATTCGCCGCGCAGCAGACCCTGAATCGTTTCATAACCAACACCGAGCACGCGCGGATCGATATAACCACCGATACCGACAAACAATCCGCCAATCGCCGGCCACCACATCCAGTGAATCGGTAATTTCGTAAACAGATCTTCGAACGCATAGACCAGCGTCGTGAGGACTCCTGATGCCAGGCCGGCAATAATGCCAACCACGAGCGCGAGGACTAATCCTTCAGTCCCGAGCGCGAGATGCGCGTTGACGGGGAAGATTGGACCGCTTCCCATCAACGGAATTCGCAGCGCACCGGCCGTGGCGGCGGCCAGCGCCACCGGAATAAAAGATCGCGGCTTCCATTCGAATAGCAACAACTCGACGGCGAGCAGCACGGCTGCTACCGGCGCGGCAAAGATTGCTGCCATGCCACCCGCGGCGCCGGCGACCAACAGAGTCTTGCGCTCAGCGGGTGACAGGTGAAACATCTGCGCGAACAGCGAACCGACCGCGCCGCCAGTCATGATAATCGGCCCCTCCGCGCCGAACGGTCCGCCGGTGCCGATCGAGATCGCGGAGGACAGCGGCTTCAGCACCGCGACCTTCGGTTCCATGCGACTTCGTCCAAACAGAATCGCTTCCAGGGCTTCGGGGATTCCATGGCCGCGAATTTTTTCTGAACCGAACCGCGCCATCAAGCCGATTACCAGACCACCGGCTACCGGCGCGAGAATTACGAATGGGCCGAGATGATGATTGACCGGCGAGATGAATTCCGCAGACAGTGTCCGGTAGAAGACGATATTTGTGATGATGGCGATCAGCCAAACTAAAATCTTGGCGACCACGGCGCTGAGCGCGCCGATCACGATCGCCATTAATGAAAGAATAAGCACACGCTTGTCCTGCGTGAAATCGGCAAGCCTGTCTTCGGCCCGCTCGACTCTTGAAGTCATAGTTACGCCTTTCGTTTTGAAGAAAAAGATAATTCAACTTGCGGGGAAATCGGGGGAAGAATCTAGAGTAGTAAACCTGGCGAGCACGATCAAGCCGGACGAGCGCGGCTGCGTCTCGATCCGTCCTCGGTGTCTATCGGCGACGTCTCCACGCACGCCGAACGCTTGACCGAGGTCGAATCTAAGAAACAGTCGCGCTCATCCAACGTGAAAGTGTTGGCTATGCGGTGTAGTCGAAGGGCGCCGTCGCCGAACCGGCTTTTGTTTTAACCGTCACCATCACCTGGCTGCCTGCCGCAGAACCCGCCGCCGCAGCCGAGGGCAGCGTTGCCGAAATTTGACTGTCCGAGTCCACTTTGAACGTCGCCGGGGCCGAACCAAACGAGACCGTGAGCGGACTGGTGAAACCAGAGCCGAGAATCTTCACCGAGCTACCACCCGCTGCGGGAGCTGTCGCAGGGGCGAGCGAGCTAATGGTGGGCTTGGCGGGCGGCGGCGGCGCCGGAGTTAAAATTAGATCGACCACTCGCTTGATGAGGTCGCGAAACGTCTCTTCACGGTAGCCGACTAAAAACGCTACCAGGAAATAGGGAAGGTTTTTAGGGATGGCGGTAGAGCCTGACTCCGAAGCTCCCGCAGCCAAAACCCCAGCTTGCAAGATAAGTACGGCAACCACGGCCAGCGCGGCGCCAACCAGCGGCCGGGAAAGGTGCCATAGGTTGAATCCCGGATCCCAGTCGTGGGCGTGCTCAACGATGCCGGTGAGAGAGATCAAAACTGCCCCCAGCGCGCCGAACCAAACAACGCCGACCGCGAGAGGTCCGAGCTTATAGTGCAGAAAGCCCTGGACGAAATAGAGTTCGGCGAGTATGCCGAGCCCGACAAGCCACGCAATTTGGACACAGAAGATATGCCAGCGTTTCATAGAGGTTTCCTCCCCTCCACTTATGCAATTCAGTTGGTGTCTAGCCGGTTGGTAATGACCGACTGTTCAAGGCAGATACTTAATCAAAAACCCAGAGAGCCAGGGCCAGGAGCAAATTAGCCTTTGGAGCGCGCACGATATTACCCGGTAAAGCTAAAGTCAACGATTTTGCTAGTGACCCGATAACTTTAAGTTCTGCGCACGCGTCCGTTCGACTTCAGACTTACGCCGGTTATGTTCTGATCGCGCAAAACATTTCACAGACGTGCGTCGTCTGCTGTGATCCGTTGCCGCGCGGCCCAACTACAATGTACGGCGACCCGATGCAGGCTCTGGCAAGAGTTGTGTAGAAGGGTCTTCCTGGAACAGTGACAAGAGTTTGAAGAATGCTGGGATGCTGGTCGCGGCAGCTGTAATCACTGCGAGGCTGAGGTTATACATGTCGCGTTGCGTGATGAACAGAAATATAACGATGGTGACGAGAGCTATCAAGAATGGGAGCTTAAGCATTCGCCAACGGCTGCTGGGTTGCGTTCGATAGTGGGCAACCATTTGTTTTCCTTTCTCGAGTTTTACGAAACGTCGAAAGCTCTCGTTCATTAAATGCAGGTCCGGGTTCCGCACAATTAACCCTCGTCTCATTAACGGCTCAACATCGACATCCTGAGGACTCAGTAAGCGATCCTGGGCCAGGTTGAACAACGTAATTTTCTCGCTTTGAGAACACGACTCCCATAGATTGTCATAGTAAGTGTGGGACTGTTTCGCTATGCGATTGATCAAGTGTTCCTTCGTGAGACGGGAGAAACCGGGTTCGTCGAGCATTCCTATCGCTAAACTCTGCAAGGGCGCCTTGCAGGCACACTCCTTTTTCAACGTCGCATATGGCTCCCTTAATTGCTTCCTCATCCGACGTTTCTTATCGCTCGATCGCGACGCTTGGCTTTTCCGGTTCACTTCGACCTCAAACAGAGCGGGATCCCCGTCGTCCTCAATATATACCGTACGAAACTGACTCATAAGCATGGACCAACGGTCGGCGAACTCTTCAATTCGCCAACCATCCGGAGTCTCAAGCCGGTTTAGGTTCTTTCTAATAAAGCTGTATGCGTCGGGCCGAGTACGCGAAAAGATAATCACTCTCCAGTTTGAGAGCCTTTCCAGGAAGCGGATCTTCGCTATGTTCACATGCGGCTCAGTGTATTCGTACTCAAACTGAGTGACTGCGATCGGTTTGTGCCTGGGCAGCGACGAATAGTCAAATGTCTCGAGCCACTCGGGGTCCTTGGCGTACTTGGTAAGATCTATTACGTGCAGCTTGTCGTTAATGAGACCGCCGTCAGTGAATGGCCCATCGAAGATCACAAACAAATTTGTGCCGTCGGGCCGCGCCAGCAGATGCTTGATACCCATCCCGGCAGGTTTATGCACGCCCAGTAGAAATATCTTGCGGATTATTAAAAGCAGCCAAAAATAGAATGCCGCAAAACCAATTAGAAAAACCACTGCGGCCATGAGGGCCAGAGGCGGGAACCGCGAGACTTGACTGTCCAGATGATAGACTCTTCCTTCATCGGGTGCTCCAGCGTCGGCGCGTAGCAAAAGTTTGTCGGCGCCTGCGGCCGGCGCTTGCCAGCCGCGCGAACCATCAGCGAAGGCGTTGCTTAACAAGCCCTGCTTCACGACGCTGTTATGGTTGAAGGGCGGTACCAGCCAGGCAAGACGTGAAAGCAGCCAGTCACCCGGAGTCTCCTGCTTATCGGTGAAAACACGATCATCGTCAGGCCCCTTGATGTTCGTGTCAAAAAAGAATTTGCCATAGACGTCCCGTTGGAGTTGAAGTCGACACAGGATGTAATCGCTTTTCCTCGAACGGGGATTGCTTGAGCGGATGCGCTCATCACGAGCGACGAGGCCATCAGCGATCGTTAACTGTCCATGTTGAATGAAGAGTTTGACCTGTGAATCATAGGCAAATTTGAAAAACGCCAGGGCCGGCAGATTTGCGATCAAAACCAGCAACAGCGCGAAATTCAACGTATAGGTCAAATCCTTGCGATTAAGGCGCTGCCGAAGCCGATAGCTCTCTTTCCACAGCCGGGACTTTTGAATAAAGCGGGCCTTTCGTTGAAGATAGTTGAGCTTCAGATTCGCGAAATAAATGCCGATACCGATGAAGCTGAAAAAGTAAGCGATCAGAACAGATGTGATTCCCTGCGTGGCCAGGATCGCGCGGGTGGCCACAATCGTGAGTCCCGTGAGAATCACGATTGAAATGTAATATCCGAAGGTCCGATTCTGCGCCGGCCAGACCCAGGCACGCCGTTCATTCGTCTTGACGTTTAGGAGATAAAACGCGCTCAGCGCCACCAACAACACCAACGAATAGACTACAAAAAGCAAAGTGGAGAGAGTAAGAATCTCAAGAAATGTTGTGCGCAGGGGCTGCTTATCGCGAAATACGATCAGTGACCAATTCGGAAATGTGGCCAGCGGCATGGTAGCTATGCGATAGCCTTTTCCAAGATAGCGAACATCCAGTTCCTTTTTCGTTCGATCCAGCACCGCTGACTGTACATATGGATCGTCGTCACATTCGCGAAAGAAGTTCTCGTCCAAGTGCCGCTCGTCCGAGTGGAACAGCACGGTGCCGTTGCTGTTGACAATGCAGTATCCAAAACCAATCGGGAGAACTGGATCCATCAGCGAGATCATTCTCGTATCAAAGGCCGAGACCCATTTGGAGTTCGGAAGCTGGCGGGAAATCTCAACCTCACGTCTACCCGTGGTTCTGGAGAGAATCGGCTCCAGCCAGAATTGCTCACCTGCGTAGTAACGGTACCGGCCTTCTCTAAGATTAGTGAAATACGGCCTCGACGCTACGGAGATGAGTTGCGTTGTGTAGTCACCCTGCGTCCATTTAATTCTCTGTTTACCATTAGGATCAATCCAGACGGCGGAGCCGAAATAGGGATAAGGTTGAGAAACAAGCAAGTCTTTAACGGACTGGCCCTGCTTTGTGACTTGCGCCTCAGAGTGATGACTGTTGTCTTGTTTCATCACCGAGGCAAGGTCCTTTTCCCCGGCATGGTCCAACATCTTTAATTCCGCCAGACACTCTTTCAACTCATCATTGACGTTAATTAAAAGCGATCCGCTCAGTTGATCCAGCTGAGCGTCCATCTTTTGCTCGAACCCTCGGTAGGTAAAAACATATAAGCCGACAAATGTAAGCAAAGACAACGCGATCAGAACCGAGAAGAAGAGAAAATAAACGTCAGCCGTACGGAGCCTCTCTTTAGGTCCAATCAAAATGAGTTTGAAGAAAGGCCAACTCAGTACCGTCAGGGCCAGAATCGAAACGAACACTATTAACACTGAGTATGAGATGGACCAGGCGGCCCGTTGAAATCGATCCAAAGGCACCATTCCACAAACTATCCAACTATTGCCGGCCGAGCCTGCTTCCCCGGTCTGGTTAATAGCGAGACTGAAAGGATGGATAAAGAGCTTGAAGTCTGAACCCGCAATGGTTGCATCAACAACTCGACTAGTGTTGGCGAAGGTCCCCACGTCCCCCGGTTGGCTGTTGCTGCTCGCCATAATCTTATCGAGCGAGATGATATGAAACTCGGTTGGATCTTCCTGAAAGATAATGCGGTATTCAGGCGCACCTCCGGCGATTAGAATGTTCCCAAATTCCTTTTCGTGTTCGGCGTCACCGTAACTCTCTATTTCCTCCTTGCTGAGCATCGGCAAGACCAGTGCGTTCAGATTTGTCTTTGCTTGAATCGTAATCGCATGCTGGTGATCGTCCCGGCACACGAAGTCAAGATAGAGCCATTCGGAATCTGCTTCGCGCTTGACCTGGAGCGTGACTGATGAACGGCACGGTTTTTCATCGGTTATTCGCAGACGATCGGGATTCTTGAAGTCGGTGATGACGAATTGTTGTCGTCCTTCCTGCACGCTGTTCAGCAGATCGCTCATTCGTTGCTTGTTGGTGGCACCGTTAGCCGAGTAGTCAATGCCGAGTTGAGAGGTCTTTCCCTCCCTGGAAGGGGTCAGAAATTGCTCCCCAGTGTTCTTATAAACATCACCCAGATTCTGGATCTTGGTGCCCAGTTGGTTACTCAGCAGACTCAGTGCCCGCAGGGCTCGGTTGGTAAAATATGTGGTTTGGTTCCTGACATAGAACATGTAGTAGATGGTGAAGGGGACGATTAGAATCAGCAGCGTCACACTAAAGATGCGCAACTTGTCGAACGACTCGGACTTTAGCAATAACCGATTCATGTTCCTCTACTAATAATGGCTGGTTCTGCCGGCAGCGCGTTTAGTGTCGACGACTCGACCTACACCGTGTGGGTCCAGGCAGCTAGAGTTCTTAAGACTACGCAGCGCTTCGACGGGTCGCTGGATACAGACACGTCGGGACTTAATGAGATTAAGTCGTGACGCGCTCACTTCTCAGCGAGCAATCGCTTCATCTCAAGGACCGGGTAATCCAAGCTAGGGTAACTTCGAAGCCAGGTCTTCGACCTGCTCGATGGTTGACTTCGACGGGCTGTCGAGCAGCTTCGTCGACTGAAGCAGGAACGCCCTGGTTTGACGATCCATGTTGTGGCTTTCAATAAAGTGTGTATCGCCTTCATAGCTCCAGTCACGGTAAAAAACGCCGGCAGATTTGTAATCGGCGATAAACTCTTTGATTTGCTTGTTGGCTTCATCCTTCTTCCCGTTGAGAAGAAGACTCGCTATGGCGACGAACCTCATCGCCAGTCGATCAGATGGTGTTCTATTCGGGTCCTTATCGACTACGATTCTGATTGCCCGATCAGACGCCTCTGCAAAACGTTCGGTGGTGAGAGCTGCCTCGGCCAAATCCATCTGATATACGGTCGATTTTGGGTCTAGCTCACTCGCCTTCTTGATATCCTGATAACCGTTCTCGTACTGAAATAAACCGTCGTGATAAATGCCACCGCGGATCGAGTATGTCAGGTCGTCGTTGTCATCGAGCTTGAGCAATGAATTGAGAGCCTCGAGGGCGGCGTCGTATTTCTCTTCCGCGGCGAGCGTCAGCCCCTTGCCGCGCATGGCGGGTTTGAAATTTGGCTCAATCTTGATGGCACGGTCGTAATCGGAGAGCGCGTCATCGTATTTTTCAAGATTCCGGTGCGCGTCCCCGCGTCTGCTGAATGACCAGTAATCGTTGGGATCGAGCTCAAGCGCCTTGTCGAGAGCAATCACTGCTTCTGGATGGCGTCCGAGGTTTATCAGGACTCCGCCCTTATTTGCCCACGCGGTTTGGTTCCTGGGGTCTAGCTCGGTAGCCTGTTCCCAACCTTGTAATGCCTGACCATAATTTTCCTGATCGTACAGTTGTTTGGCTTGAGCTGAGAGCCGGGCGGACCTTCTCGTTGGCGACCTCCAATATAGCCAACCCACCAAGATGAGAACAGCGAAAGCGATGATGAGGGTGACCGCCGCTACCCGCCGCCGATGCTGCGAGACCTTAATTTTTTGGACAGCTGTTTGATGCCATTGTTCTACGAGCTGTATGGGAATACCGGTGCGCAGACTAAGTGCTTTGAGGTCCTTGACGTTCGCTAACGCCTTAATGTCCACGATGCCTGCATCGGCAAAACTCGCGGCATACTTAGGGCCGATACTTAGACTTTCACTCAGTTGCTTCACAATGCACCTTTGTCATGTACTCGGCGGTAGGTCGTCTCGGCGCTCGTTGATCGGAATCCTGACGCTGCTCTGCTTTGTTGCCTGTTTCAAGCGCATGCGCAAATCCCTGAAGGAGCTGTGCGTCATCACCCGGCGCAATAGCTCATATTTTTTTTGTTCGTCCTCTACGATGTTGTCACAAGGTTTATAGGCGTCTATATCGGACTTCCAGCGGCCACTCTGCTCGGGGGTAATCTGCTTCGAGTTTTCGTGGTCAATTCTCATCGTGTGCGCAGCGTACCTAACCTCGTCCCAGGTGTACTGGCGGGCCCAGTTAGTCAGTTTTCCATTCGTGTGACCATCCAACGTTTCGCGAATTGCCCCAAAAACAACATTCATCTCCGTTGGTCTTTTCTCCACCGATGGATCATGGGTCGGGTGCAATATGCGGATTTTCGCTACCAGCAGCGGAACGAAATTGGCAAACAACGCTGATACGCCCATATGGCCCAGAACCAGATACGCATGTGCGAGCTCCAGCTTCCTCACCCAATGGAAATAAGCGAAGTAGTCGACTACAAACGAGAGGGTGGCTATGAAAACTACAAAAACCCATGAATACCCGTTGAACAACAAAGCGATCAAAAGCCCACGATACTGGTAAAAATCTGTCAGTAACTTCAGCCAGGCAAACCCCAGCGCCACAACCATCAGGACAACAACTTGCACCCACAAATTTTCGACTGGTGAAGCCGCTGTTGGGGATTCCGTTCCAGCTCTACACAACGGACACAGAAGTGCGAGTGAAAAGAGTAAGACACTGATTACAGTGGCACTGCGGTAATGAGGAAGACGAACTCCCACCTTAAAGGGAAGGCTCGTGCTAGAAGACATCGTGGGGCATTTTGGCGATTGCATCGGCAGCTCTCACCAGAAAATATTTTGGGTCGCTCCGGGCGCGGCATGCCGATCGGAGAGCGTTTCGAACGGTTAGATAGAGAGACTAGACGCGTTGACGAACGTAATCGCCAAGGCGCAAACCGCTTTCCCGCTCTATTCGATGTCGTGGACGTGCAATACCGAGCCGGACCGGATCGTGCGAGTGTGCTAGAAGCAGAGGCTCGTGAGGATTCAGTCCTTCAGAGCGGCGTGAACATTACCGCCAAACTAATAACAAGTCAATACTAAGTTCTTTAACTCACTTTGTTGACTTCCATTTCAGACTTGTAGTCCTGGTGCCGATCACGACGTCACGCTATCAGCTGGGCGTGCCCGCGGCGCTGGCGCAAGTCAATCTCGCTTCTTCGATCTCTCGGAAGTTAAGGAGCATTTTATGACCGACCGATTTCAAGTTATGCCCGACGAATTTCACTTTATGACCGAATCCGCCAAGTAGTGTGTGGGTCGGGTCATAAGGTGAAAACGGCACCCACGCAGAATCAACAACTTACGAATCTCGTTCGGTCATTAAGTGAAATTTTGGTCGGGCATAACGTGAAAAAAACCTACCGTTTTCGGGCATAAGTTGAAATTTTCTTCGACCCTCGATTTTTCCTAGGGAATTTTCGTGGTAACCATCTCAGGTCGTGTCAGTGGTGTCCGTGGCAATGATCCGATTTAACCTCGGGAGGTTTACAATTTTGCCAGCGCGAGGCGAACTTTTAGGGCGATGATGCGGAATGGATGAGCCTCATGATAAAGCCCCTTGATTCAAAGGCCATAGAAAAGCTTGCCTTTGGTCTTTATCCACATGTTTTTCCGCTTGGCGAAGGGCAGATTGATGGTGAAGCCCTCGCAGAGCGTCTGGCTCGAATAAGATCCGGACTGCTCCCTGAAACCGAATTCTTCTCGACCGTATCATGGCTGGGCAATTGCGCCGGAATCTTCCGCCTCGATCAAACTCCAATGCCGATCGAGGGCAATGCAGCCATTCGTGCTCCGGATTTTCTGGCTTTCGTTAACCACAACGAACGCATAGTTCCAATACTCATCGAGGTCAAAAAAACTGATGACCACAAGTTAGTCTGGTCAGAAACCTATCTAAAGTCACTTACGACATTTGCTCAAAGCATCAATCTCCCGTTGCTGGTCGCTTGGAAATGGCACGACGTCTGGCTTCTTGTCGATTATTCGCATTTCACAAAACACACAACAGCTTACCATCTGACAAAAGAGACGGCTTTCACTGAAAACTTGATGTCGATGGCATTTGGTAATGTCCATGTCCAGATGGACGACGAGATAACATTCGTAATGAAGGGTTTGCTTGTCGATTATGAGTTGGAATCTCGTGCGACGATCCCGCCGGCTGGCACCTACCAGATACAAATCAAAGGTGCCGCTTTTAGGCGGAACGATGATTCTCTAACGTTATCGGAAGTAGATCCAGAGCTCTTTCTTCTTTTTCTCACGGCACCAACTGAAAACCACGTGAATGTCGTTTCTGAGAACGAGATTGAAATTATCTACACACCAGAGGCCGAGACTTCATTAGCGCTCTCTCACGTTCTTTTGACTTACCTCTATATGACGCATCAAGAAGAAGAGCTAGATTGGGATAAGATTTTGAGGGAAGGGCCGTTTACATCGTCAGGCAAAGAGTTTCGAGAGGCATTGAAGATTGGGCTAGATAAAAAGTTTGTGAAGTACGTTTTTGAACAAATTCCACAAACTATACCGCCTTACTTTGCTTGATCTGCCCAGTGAGTTAAGGATCTATCTCAAACCGCGGCGACAAGGCTTAGGCCAGTTATTGTGTGGGCAACACGGAAGCGACCTGAGCGCCGCCAACGGTATCTGCCGCACCGGCATCGACCCTGAAGCGTCGAAATATCGATCACAAAGCTCCCACGTCTCAGAATCTCGTGCGAGCAGTTTTGAACTCCAAATGACATCCGCAGAAATTAAAGAATCTCAACGAACTGAGCGGGCAGCATGTTTGCAAGCAATTCTAGATTCCACGGAACCCAAGAAGCTGATTATTGCCGGGGCCGGAACGGGAAAGACTTTCACATTTCGTGAAGTTCTAAAACCAGCAGTGGGTGGAACGAATCTTGTGATGACGTTCATCCGAAAACTGGTCGCTGATATGGACAAGAGCATGTCGGATGTCGCTGAAGTCAAGACGTTCCACGCATACTGCAAGAAGATACTGCACGAGCAGAATGGAAGAGTTGAGTTAGTTGCATTTCTGAGCCAAATCGTCGAACGCGATGCGGTCCTCCTAGGGCAAGAGCTAGCGGATTTCGACGCCAAATTTCGAACGTTGGAAGAGGGTCCGGAGATCGAATTCCATTTAAGTCGTGGCGATTACTATGAGTGCGTTGGCTTCGACGACTCGGTTTATCGGCTCTACAAAGCACTAAAAAGCAATGCGGCAATTCTTCCCGAATTCGATCAGATCCTGATTGATGAGTTTCAAGATTTCAACCCACTGGAAGTTGCGTTCATTCATGAGGTGAGCAAGAGAGGCAACGTCCTGATTGTTGGCGACGACGATCAAGCCGTCTACGACGGTCGTTCTTCTTCACCTCTGCATCTACGCGAACTCGCCAAATCGGCAGACTTCAGACGGTTCCAGCTGCCGTTCTGTAGCCGCTGTCCGCAGGTGATCGTAGCTGCGACAAATGCGTTGATCGAAAAGGCTCAACAAAGGGGTTACTTTGCTGGCCGCATACCTAAGCGATACGAATGCTACTTGGAAGACAAGGAAGCTGACAGCGAGCGATATCCGAAAATAGCTTTTGCTCAATGTACGACAGCGAGTGTGGTCGCCAAATACATTGAGAAAGAAATATCAGGAATACACGCGGAAGATATTGCGGAGTCGCATAAGCCTGGAAACGAATATCCGACGGTTCTCGTCGTCGGCGCGAAACATTATCTTCGCGAAATTGAAAAGCACCTGAAACTAATCTATGAAGCCTATCTCTCTTATTCGCCGAGCACCAATGCTGAGTATCGATTGTCCGACGCGTATGAACTTCTGTTGGTAAACGAGAGGTCAAATCTTGGCTGGAGGATAATCGCTGAGTTCTTTCTCGATGAGAACTCCTTAACAGATGTAATTCGAGCATCAACAGCCGGCGTCCTCATGATTGATTTATTGGAGCGAGGGCTCGTCAATAGCCATCTGGGTGTACTTGATTCAATCCGAAAGATCCGTGAAGCTGCCGAACTTTCAGCAGCGGAAGAGGATGGCATCAAATCAATGTTTGGAGAGTCGTCAGAAGAGGTCCTCAACCATTTCGCGCCTGGGGCAAAGCAAGAGCCTCACAAAATCGATGTGACGAAACCAACTATCTTGTTGACTTCGTTGAGAGGTTGTAAGGGCTTGTCCGCTGGACATGTTTTCATTGTTGGCGCTCACGACGGGTCCCTTCCCCGAGATAGCAATGACGTCCAAGATGTTGAGATTGCTCAATTCATCGTCGCATTAACTCGAACCAGGAAACAGTGTCATATCATCTCGAATAGATGGTTGGTGGCTCCAGTCGATCGAAAAGGCAATTTTCTCACACCAAACAAACCGTCGCGATTCATCTCGTGGATTCCGAAAGCATTGATCGATAACCGTGGAAACTTTAAGGCGAGCGACTTTCGGTAATTTAATTCTTGGATGGTGCGCCTGTGACGTCAATGAAGTCAATTAAGAATCGCAAATCGCATTCTGGCGCTACTTTGATCATCGGACTAAAGGAAGATCGATATGGATTCTGTGCCATCACAACCAACCACACCCGAGTCATCGCAATCTATGATATTTCAGAACGGGTGGCTCTTGCTCCGTCGGCTAACTTGGATCGACCAAGCTAACCGAGATGGGATTACGCAGATCTTTTACGAAGGCTCGCAACCGGAAACCACCCTCTATAGATTTGACGATGATGGAGAGGCGTCCGGAGCTACAACGGCAAGAACCGCACAAATAGCCCCTCAGAATAGTTGGTCTTTCAAACCGAAGACAGCATTGTTCCAGTGGCCTGTAAACCCGGACAAACCGGGTGAAGTTCTGGTCGCGTTGGGCGATGTTGATTTGAGGAACTGTGCTGATGCGAAGTCTGACCGTCACGCGGCGTTCCGCAAAGCGCTTATCCGCGAGGTATTCGTTGGCCAGGATCAGTCTCATTTCTTTCCTCAGGATTTTCTTTCCATTTTGTATGTAGAGCCATCAGTACCGCTCCTCTCGGCCCAAGCGTCGCATGAGGATGTGTTGGAGGTCATTCAACAGTTGAGAATCGTCCTAGGACAGACGCAGTTGGTAGCGATACCGCAACGGTTCAATGATCTACTGGTCTTTCCAGGTGCCCTTGGGCCACAAATGCGTGCCGATGTTCTAGTGATCAGGATAGCGCCGATGCAGCGCCGCGATCAGCGTTACTCCCTGCCGAATTCCGTGCTGGCGTTGGCGCGTGCAATGTCGGTCGTACCGGACATGAAAGCGTTTTACGACAGAATGCAGTCGATGCGGATGCTCCAAGGGAACCCAGGTGGCTATTTGCAAACCATAACGGACGACCTTGAGCCGCGATCGAGTCGCCTCGCGGCAAGACGGGATAAGCATCTGGAAGGTCTCTACAAACGTCATCTGCGCGAGCGTGCCGACGGCGCCGACACTTTTCGTAAGGCCCGAGAACTTGCCGAGGAGCACGCACACGCTACTTCTGCCTTTGCGACGAACGCCAGAAATAGTGACGATGACTGGCTTTGGACATCCGAAGTCCTCTCCAACAGCAAGCACCGGTATGGTGTAATCGCTTCGCTAAGTTTCGACCTCAAGCGAGCTGGTGAGCGGATTGACCACACGGTGGCAGAACTCGAAGTCCGGGAGCGCACTGCGAGCGAGTACCTTCGAGACTATTTCAATGCGGAAGTAGCGCGATCCAATATAGGTCTTCAGCGCACGGTTTTTCGTCTCTCGGTAATTGCTGTAATCATAGCGCTCTTTGCCCTCATTCTTCAGGTTCTGCCTCTTCTAACTTCAACGCTTACACCAGCCCCTTCACAGATTCCACCGGTTGAAAAGAACAAAGTCTGTTTTGATAAACCTATACCGTTCGGCTGGGTATTGATAGATAAATCGCAGGGACACCTCGAAGGATGTGATGACAACCATAGGTTCAACATCTTGGACATACAGCGAATCGATAATCGGTCGGCGGGCGAGATGCTGATTGTTTGCCTTGGCAATGTACCGCCGGGCTGGGAACTTTTGGGGGAGAATATCGATAAAACCAAGTGTGGCTGGGCGGGAGGCACCGAGAACAACATCATGAATATTAAGAAGAAGTGAGGTGGTTGACCCACAACGGCCTGTTCGACTGTTGCGGCAGTGATCGTGGAGCGACCAACTTTGGTTGCCGCCGCTCCAGAATCGAAGGCTAACCCTGACGCTACAGATTTTGGCCGAGCCTAGTCGTTCCAGTCGTACCAGACAGGTTTGCCATCCCAGAGTGTGTAGCGTTGCCGCTCCCCCCAGAACGAAATGCGATTAACGTCGTCAGTTCTCTTCGCTTTAATTACGTGAAGTTCGGACTGTACGGTCGTCAGATCGGGAACCTCGGAACCTATGTAGAAGTACTCGCCTGCAGGAGTCTTGATTGCCGGCAGTTCAACCAGCAGCGCCGCTCGAGGAGTCGCTCTTACGACAACCGCAAACCTATTCATAATGCAATTGACACCAATTGAAGCGTGAACGATTTGACCCACAGGGAAAGGGAATTTAGTTCCACGAATTATCGCCGAGAGAATGCTGCGAAACTCGCCTTCGATAGATGCACCACCGATTCGTTTTGAGATTTCATCACACCATTCAGCAAGGTTACCGCTGTCGGCGAGAACGATCGACTTTTCTTGGCGGGCAGCAAAACGTCGAGCACCTGGCAAGTACCGTGAAGTAGTGACGAAAATGCCCTTGTCTGCTCCACGGTCGTACAGGTGTCCGCTCAGCGCCGCAATCGATTCAAGTCGAATTGGTCTATCCTTACGGTACTTCTTGACCTGGACCAATGTGGACAGTTCGCCGTGAACGGAGTGCCCCAGCAAGCGGATGTCTATGCCCTGGTCGGCCCAGCCCCTGCCGAGCTCTGTCCTGAATCCTTGATTCTTGAAGACACTCGCCACCAATTCTTCAAATCCACGCCAGGTGAGATCTTCAAGTCGAGACGGCTGTCGGCTGAAGTAATGAAATATTTCTGTGTAGATGTCTGTGAAGTCCGGTGCAAGCAAGTCCATGAAGTATCGAAAAGCAAGATAGTCCCCGAACTGCTCAAATTCTGTTTCATCATCCGGAAAGAATGAGATGACGCTTGCCGTTTCCTGCTCGTACCAAAAACCGAAAGATTGGATGATATCTATAAACTGTGTTTGCAGCTCAGAATCAAGGGCATCGGCCACCGCATCCGTGATGCACATCACCAAGGGGATACTGCCGGGATCGTCATTGAAGTGCTCGATATATGTTCTGAAAACCACGTCGTGATCGAGCTCATTTTGCTTCAGCCATTGGGTGACGCTCAGACGAAGCGCTTTGACCTTCGTTTCGATCTGCTTGTCGGTGAGTTTGGCCACGTTGTTTTGCGAGGTCTACCAAAGCAGTATATCCGCGGAAGACTTCGCTATTCCATTTTGCCGAACTCCCTTGCTCGTTTGGTATTAGAAGCATGGGGTTGGTGCCGCCTCCATTGGTCGAGCTCGTTGGCGCTATCGTTTCAGTTGAGCGACTATCGAAGACTATAGCTATGTCGAGTTCTTCCAAGCAGCGACAAGCAATCAAGCTGAAGCGAGGCTGGTAATCGCCATCAGAACAAAGCCGATCGCCGTCAAAATCCACACGCTCCCGCTCCAAGAAAAGGAGCGTGTCCGGAAGACGCTACTCGAGGCCCAACCGGAGTTGTACACCTTAATTAAGATGCAGCTCGCTTATAGCATCCGCTCTGCCTCAAGCGGAACGCTGAACTATCTACGATTCGCTTTCTACGAAGACGCCAAAACCGGAGCACCGAACCAACCGCAGAACATGATCCACTTGCTCACTCAAGCAGATCGAGCAGAAACCTGGGAAGCGCTGAAGTCTCGCTATGCCCACCCAGAAACGCCAATGGCCGCCGCCGCTTAGAGGGAAAGTACGCGCTCACGCTTCACTATCGGAGTAAAGGAAAATGCCCGCCAAGAAGAAAGACCAACCCGCAGTAGGTACTCTCGTACAATGCCGGCTAACCGTCGGCACTAGAAGGTTAGAAGGTTAGAAGGGGCTTCGCCTCAAAAGTCGGATTTGTTGGCGACTTGTGGGGCAAACGGTATTTCTGCCCCAAAAAACAATTTGACTAATCGGAGAGGTGTTCAGCGAGGACAAGTATTCACTACTGACTGCGGAAGGGTTTCTTTTCAGGGCACCCGCGAGATGTCATCGAGTCTCAGCAAGCCGCGTCCTTCAGTTGCGATGTAGGCCGTCCCACCATCAATTCCGACGGCCGAGATCGCCGCGTGCGTCCCAAGAAACGGCCTCAATCTATGCCAGCCGCGGCTGTCTCCGGCGTTGTAGAAGGCGCCGGTGAAAGGTGAGGCCGCGAGGACTTGATTCGGGTCCTCGTGGTCGAAAGCCATCGCTGAGAGCGTACCCATAGCGTTGACGTGTTGCGGGAAGGAAGTGTTAGCCGTGTTGCCGCCGTCAAAATTATCTACTAACGGAAACGTGCCGTCACTCGTGATCAAGTTGGTTAGCTCCGTATCGTCGTTCCATGAGTTGCCCGCGTCCGTCGAGAAGCGCACGCCTGCAGAGGTGAGCACATACAAGCTAGGTTGGTAAGGATTGACGAAGACAGGTCCTGATTCACTGGCGCGGTTCACGATGAGGGTCGGCTGATCGGCGCCGCGAATCGGCAATTTCGTCCAACTGGTAGGCAGCTTACCGTCGCCGCGAAAGAGATTAAACCCGGTGTTGTCTCGCGCCAGCAGGTAGAGCGTCGGGTTGGCATGACCGCCGGAAACCCATAAGCCCTGGGGGTTGGCCGGCAGGTTGTCGGCGGCAATCGCCCAGCCGCTGCCGCGGCTCGTGTTAATGTCCGGCGTGTGCAGAAAGTCTTTATTGCGCAGGACGGCAAAGGGCTGCTTGTTGTCGAGCGCGGTGAATAGCCGGTCGTTAGCGTCCTTGTATTGCAAAGGCATTTTGGCGAGCATGAAGGCGTCCAGTGGCGATGCTGGCGCAGGTTCGCCCTTCATCGTCTGAACCATTATGAAACTGGTGCGCGCCATCAACGACATGTCGTTATTCAGGGTGATTGTCAACTCCGGGACTCCAACGCCGGGCAGATTAATATCGAAGCCGGTCAGGAAGGCTTCCGTCAGATTGCGCGCCAAGACCGCATAGGGCGGTTGCGCGCCGGCATCACCGGCTACCCAGTTCGCGTCCCCAAGCAAGTAATTAGAGCGCCACTTACCTGCGGCGATACGCATCCAAGCGTCGTTGTCCGAGGTGACATACGCCAGATGCAAGGCCGGGTGTGGCGTGAAGAGATCGTGAATGTTGTGGGTGTGCAGCCCGTCATTTCTGGTTACCCAGCCCCGACCGTCGAACTTGTTCTCAAAGACGCCGCCGTCGCACGCAACCCAGGCGCCCCTGCCGTCGGTCAGGAAATCCCAGATGTCATTGTGAATCACGTTCTGGAAACCGGCTTGCTTTGACTCGGTCTCGGCGGCCCAAGTGGCCACCACTTTGATCCAGCCAAACGTGTGATCAGTGTTCTGCCTAATTGCCTTATAAACTTCCTGCGCGTCGCAGAAGTAGAGTTGCAGGTCATAGCCGACCTGGCCCTGATCGCCGAGGACAAAAGAGCGGATAAATCTCCGCCCGCCAAGACCGGTGCCGTTTAGGGCGCCCAAGCTCGGATCATTCGTCGGGTTATCTGCTGGGTCGAAGATCCTTTTCTGCAACGTCCATGAGTCGCTGGCCACGTCGTAGATCAGAAGCTGGCTATAATTGTTGCGCTTCCCATTGAGCTTCCCATTATCGTCCCCCAGGCAGGACATAAAAGCGCCGGAGTCGAACGCTCCCAGCGAGTAGGCATCGCCGCGCTGGCTGCTGAAGTTCGTGCCTGCTGGGAGGGGTTTGTTTGTGGCTAGCTTCCAGGTCTGCCCTTCGTCGCTAGAGACGGCAAGCCGTCCGGCCGCGTCGCGAGCCCACACTTTGGTCTCACTGGTTACGACGGCCGTGACTGGCTGTGCGCCGAACGGACTGCTAGGAAATTGCCAGGGCTGGCCCTTGCCGGTCTTGACGGCAATACCGCACGCCGTGGCCGCAATCAGGGCTGACGAATGGCGGGTGGTGAAGACGAGTCCAGCGATGGCTTGTGAGCTACAACCACTGTGGGACCTCGGATCGAGGTAATCGACCCAAGGTACTCCTGCTTGCCAAGTTTCCCAGACACCTGCCTGGTTGTCTTCAGCGTGGATAGCATTGCCGTCATGTTCGCCTATAGCCACGTGCTCACGGTTGTCAGCGGCGATGGCGGCGACAAGTTCGCCCGCGTTCACCCCCCACACTGCCTCCCAAGGATATATAACAGGATGAGCCCAACCGGAACCAGATCTTGGGTAGGAGCGCCACAGGCCGCCGTTCGGATTTATGGCCCAGAGCGTGTCATAGCCGCCGGCCAATCCTATTATTACCCCCGCGGTACTCGGCTCAATGGTTGCTGGGCGATCGTAATCCTGGTTGGGACTGATGTCGGATAAAGTGGGGGAGGGACCGGCAGGGCCAGGGCAGCCGGACAAACTCAGCATGAATAGCAATACGACGCCAGAGCGCAGAGGCCAAACCCTACCTGTTGTTAAGTGAAACGATTTGTAGCGGATTCGGGGGCGGTGCTCACGAGTTGTCATGACAGATCCTCCTCTTATTATGAATTGCGCTTCTTGTTTGTCGGTTCTCGTGCAGGCTCCAGGATAAAATCAACCCCCACGAAGGAAGCGTAAAACGGTTACACAAAATGAGCCTTTGACGCTTGAAAACGTACACCCAGATATCGGGTCGGATACTCGCCAGCAAGGTCAGCAGTTGAGTGGGTTGCTCCAACGCTTTCAAAGCTGGGAATCAGCGTGCCAGGTTCCAGCGTCGGCAGTATCACCCGCGCGTTATTCATTTAGGGACCTTGCCATGAACAGGTTACGAAAGAGATCGGATTTGATTCGGCCACACTGCGAATAATCCACTTTGATCTTCTCTTGCAATACTAAAGGCTGGACTTAAGCGAGTGTGCAAGGACGCACAGGCTCGTGAGAATTCAGCCTAAGATGGCGCAAACGATATTCCTCCACCACACGAAAGTCAATATACAACTACTCAGGGTCGAAGTTGATGGCGTTAACAGAAGGCGTATCCGTTTAGAACTCGCGAGCATAAGCATGGACGGTCAAAGTTACGTGTTGTTAACCTGATTGGCGAAGCTTGATCCCAGAAGACCACATGAAACTCTGATTAGACGTCGGCACCTTTAGCTATACGTCCACCCGTCGAGTCCTCAGAGTGTTCAGCAAGGGCACGCGCTTCGTTCTCGACGGCAAGGGCAACCCTACGGTCGAACGTAAGAACATCATTGCGATCGCGTAGTAATGATAGACCGAGATTGAGTTGTAGAAACGAAGGAGCAACAATGAAAGAACCTGGACTGGATAACCGCCATCGCGACGCAAATGGAGAGATACATCGCAAGCGTAGTGACACGTTGGTAGGAACACTGCGGGAAACGTATGGTGACGATTTTTTGTAGGACTTTCGTAGTGACGCAACGTTAGGCACGGTGCTGGATAAAACCGGCCGGGTCACTAACCGAGCTAGTGAAAGACCACAATAAGTGAGTGTCTTCTTGGGCGCCGTCCTACTCGGTTTGTTTCATCTGGTAATCGGCCCGAGAACGTGCGAAATCCTCGGCGGCTCGCCGTTCAAATCTAAGACCATTAAATGCGTCGGTAGAACGCCGTGCGCGCGGTTTTATCACTCCCTTCTTTGCAAGATCGCGGATCGTATCGCAATCAGTACCGAGTTCTCTTGCTAGATCGCGGCAGGTCACCGAGTCCTCGAACTCACCTTTGATTCTCTCAACATCGACTGAACTCACTACGAATTCGGGTATTCTCCCGCCGTTTACGATCGCACAGCAAATCCCTCCTGCCGAGATGAGATCGAAGAGAACCAAATTCGTGATCTTCAACCTGCGTCTCGCGTTGGCTAAGGAAGTGTATTCTGCTGAGTTCGCCGATGCGGATGAAGAAGAAGTCTCCAGGGCCTGCGCAGATTGCGAACGCATTCGATGGGTTAAGTATTCGCAGAAAGCGGTTCGCAGGAAATCGAATTGTGATCCGCCGAGGTCTTGATAGAGAGATTCGTAAAGTGATCCAAATTCCCTCTTGAGCGCCGTATCGAGCTTGCCGTCATTCGGCCGAAGCCGAATACATCGCTTGGATTGTTCTTTTAGAAAACGAAAGAAGCCATTCGGCCAATCATCGAATACCGCATGAGCTTGAGCGTACAGCGCATGAAGCTCCTCATTGCTCAGTTTGATTGATTTCGAGGGTCTGCCGATCGCCGAAGATATCTGACGCTCACATCGAGCTATGTAGGTTATGGCTACTATGAAGTCTCTCAGGCTGAGAGTGCGGAGCGGGTTCCGTGATCGTGGGGCTTGTTCGCACGCCTGTCCCTCACACAACTCGTACACTCGCCGCGATACAGATATCTCTCCATCGGTGACAGTCGTTGGATCAATCTCTCGCCAGTCACATCCGCACTTGCAAATGCTGACGCGGTTCCTGATCGCGCGAATTTGACGTCCACAACCGGGACACTTGTCCAAAAGCATGCAGTGATGAGTTGGACAAGCCGTAACAAGAGCACAGTCCCAGATACGAAAGCAGTAGCCGAACTCTGCGAGGCACTTTGGGCATATCTTCGGGTGATGCGGACGGATGATTGAGCGATTAACCGACGCTCCGTAAAAATCGAAATCGCATTCACTATTCCCCTGAGAAAAATTTGAGGGAGGGTATATGAGTGCACTGAGATCGGAGACAGTGTTATTAGTAAGACCGGCTAGCTTTTCCAGGCCAACCGACTTTCCGAAGACAAATGAAAACGTCCACTGAAGCTCCATGTAATCGATGTCGGCAAGCGAAAGAATCCAGGATGGCGTGTCATAGCTGTTCAACTCCGTAAGCCGCACAAGATACCCAATGAAACTCTCGCCCTTTTCGGGCTTGGGTCTCATTACGAGTTTCACTGCTAGCCGCCGTGGAGCGTGAGTGTGACGCGATTAAATCGCGCTCATGTTGAATGGGTGATCTCTACATGAAGGTTCAATTATTAAGCCATACCAACGGGATGACAACCGCCATTATTTGAACTCATAGCTGTTGTTTGTTCTTGACCCTTCCGCGAGGAACTAATTTGATCGGACGACTACCGCACGAGGGAGCGAGTTAACGCGTCGAGTCTTACTAGATTCTTTCTATGGCGGTTGGTGGGGTCTTCAATGACTGTGACATCAGCTATTTCGCGTCTTAGATACAAGCGTGCGGGCTTGGTGCCTTGAAACATCTTTGGGTATCGATTTCTAACTACAGTTAACAGCTTTTGGCGACCGCATCGTTCGATAACGGCTCTGCTTGTGTCTAACAACTTCGCTGCCTCTGACTCATGGACCACGCTTTGAAGGAATTCGGCGATTTTTTCAACATCATGCCGACGAAAGAAACGCTTCTTCCCATCTTGTGATGTTTCGTATTTTAGGTAGCCAGACTTGATACAACTAAAACGAAATGATCGTCGAGCTATTCCTAGTAAAGCTGCCGCCGCGTTTGACGACAACAAATCGGTCAGCTTAATGGTGAATTGAGCTTTAAGCCCTTCCGCGATTTTCCGGTTGAATAAGTGTTCAGTATCTGCGCACGGCGAGTCACCAAAAGGTCTCAAAACGTCATTCGCGACTAGCTGTTGAACATCTGCCTCCGAGATCGAGAGCAGCCGCGCCACCTCCGTTGAATTAATCGGTAGCGATCCGCGCGCCCGTAAAACTCGCGGCGTTCCTTTTATACATTCAATGCGATTGTCGTCTATATCCGATCTCTTGAAGATATACATCGGCCCGCCATCCACAGAGATCCCTGAAACGGGAAAGACTCCTTGCGCTTCCAGCGTCTTAACAATGAACGGTATCGATGTTCCCGCGACCCTTGCAATACTTCTCGCAGTCACATGATTGCTACTGAAAGTTTCCACGGCGGCACGCGTAATTATTCTTGCCGCCATGTTTCGGTTTCCTTTGGCACGCTTCGTCCTAATCAGACCTCTTCGGGCCAGGAAATAGAGTGTGGCAGGCCTGAAGCCAAACGACCCATTTGGCTCAAGCACCATGTATTCATCCAGAGTTGTTATTTTTCGCTTTTGATACCTTGCGACATCAGATGCTGCAAACTGCAACTTACGAAAACCGGTCCGATCCGGCCGGGTAGCCTTTGGCCTCAACTGCCCATTCAGGATATCGGTAACAAGATCATCTACTCCCCAACTCTGTTTCGAAAGCCTCACAGACAAGCGGTGCAGAATATTTCTAAAATCTCGCAAGTGTTCCTTCGATTTTACAGATTTCTTAATTGTGGCGAAGACAGTTTCAAGAAGGGAATGAACACTCTCTGTATCGATTCGGACGTCAGGTTCAAGCGATATCGCAGTTAGAAGACCTCTCTTGAGTAACGTTGTAACATGACCCGATCGTAA
>Ga0207511_100025_pt1 | contig 40053 bp, 25 predicted proteins | sample NitcycUWRSCHO22C_FD_188265 | JGI IMG/M metagenome (GOLD analysis project Ga0207511, IMG submission 188265) | Soil microbial communities from Arlington Agricultural Research Station in Wisconsin, USA - Nitrogen cycling UWRJ-SCHO22-C (SPAdes) | ecosystem: Environmental > Terrestrial > Soil >... | reverse complement strand
GCCTTACATTGACGCAGATGAGGCAAGCCAAACACTCCTACGTTGAGCTCTACCTCCTTCAAGCGGATAAACTAACCCAAACAGGAGCAGATCGGGGTCATCTATGAAGTGAACCCACTTCAAGAGCGGCACAGATCGTGCAGCAAGAGGTCAGCGAAGACGGGGTCAGTAAGGCTTGCAAAAGACCGGGGTCAGGCTTGCAAAAGACCGGGGTCAGGCTTGCGATTTGTGCGATTCTCTCTTAAGCAGATTTCTTCTCATCTTTCCGCAATCCTTTTTGAGTCAATCATCGCGGTTAAGGTGCGTTGACGGCCAGGTCAACTCGCCCTAGCATCCGCCGCTCTGATGGCGTTAGGAGGCTTTATCACGGCGTTGATTGAGAATCGCACAGATCGCAAGCCTGACCCCGGTCTTCTTGTTTGTTTCCGTTAGTGTGTTGCTGAGAAAGGGTCTTCTTGTTTGTTTCCGTTAGTGTGTTGCTGAGAAAGTAATAATAAAAGCGGCGTTAAGATGCCGCTATGAAAACCGCACAAACCACCGCTCGCAAGGCGAGCGCTAACGAAAAGACAAAATGCGCCGCGAACGTCATCGCGGCGCTAAAAACTCCAAGAGCCAAACGGATTAGTCAGTTGATTGCGAAGACGGTAAGCCGGGGTCTATAAACCGTACCGCTCGGTTAAGCGTTTCACAAGTTCCGATGCGCCCTCCGACATTCTCTGAGACATTTCAGCCGCCTGCGGCTCGTCCTCGGCTAGCGCGTCAAATTCGGCGCAGCTTTGCTGCACGTCTTTTTGTCCTTTTGACAACGCCTCCGCTAGCTGCTCTTTCGTGAGAATCCCTTGCTGAAGTAGTGCCGTTACAATCGCAGTTATTACGTGAGCGCGGATTATTCGACTCACGTTCATCTCGGGTAGGCCTATCGACAACATTATGCTAACAGCCAGATCGGGCCTCGGTTCGTCCTGGGTGTCATGAGTGTCGGTTGTTTCGTCGCTCATGTGAGCCTCCTATGCGGTGAGTAAGTCTCGGATAGTCCAAACGGTCTGGGTTATACCGCTTTCCATGGCCGGAGTACAACGAATCGTAGAGTGAATCCGGCAGAAGTTATAGAACGCGAAATAGATCGCCAACATCGCCTTTAGGTTTTCCCACTTCTTAGAGAACGCATTCGTTAAGCGAGTGAGACGGCGGATCGATGTTCTCATGCTCAAGTTTGAGCGTTCGACAATGCTGGTACAGATGCGGCTCGGATCAGGATTTCCAAACATTACTTTCGAGAGATGCGAAGACGGGGTCGACGCGAAGACGGGGTCAGGCTTGCGATTTGTGCGATTCTCTCCGAAGCAGACTCTTTCTCATCGTTTCAGAAGTTCCTTCCTTTCAATCATCACCCTTAAGGTGCGTTGACGGCCGGGCCAACTCGCACTAGCATCCGCCCCTCATGGCCCGGAAGGCTCGCGCCGAAGTTGCAGGTGGTCTCTATCACGTGATCACTCGCGGCAATAATCGCCGGCAGATATTCAATTCGCCCGCAGACTACGAGAAGTTCCTGACGCTGCTGTCCGTGCAAAAGCGCAAACTTCCATTCTTCCTTTACGCGTACTGCCTCATGACCAACCACGTGCATCTCTTAATCGAGAGGCAAGCGGACACGATTGGCGGGATCATGCATCGAGTGTTGACTGGATACAGCCAGTATTACAATCGCCGTTATCGCCGAGTTGGACATCTGCTGCAAGGCCGGCACAAATCAATCCTGTGTCAAAGCGAGTTGTACCTGGCAGAGCTCGTGCGGTATATCCACCTGAATCCTGTCAGGGCAAAGATGGTCAGGAGGCCCGAGCAATACAAGTACAGCAGCCATCGGGCATATCTTGGGATGGAGGCAGCTGGAATAGTCGATGTAGATCCGGTGTTGCGTCACTTTGGCGCGAGGAAGGAACTTGCTAGGAAAGCGTACCGGCAGTTCGTCGCCGCAGGAATGAAGCTGGGTCATCAGGATGAATTGTATGCGGCCGACGGAGGAAGAATTCTGGGAAGTGAGGAATTTGTCGACGCGACCATTCATCGCATCGGCGAAACTGGACATGCGGTATTGTCACCCGTCGAAACCATGCGTGATGAATTCAACCCGCGAGCACTGATCCGAGCTATTGAGAGAATATGCCGGATCTCAAGAGTTGAGTTTTGCGGTTCCGGCAAAAGCAGTCCAGCCCTGAGGGCCAAAGAGATTTTCGTTTTGATTGGGCGCGAGGCGGGCGCGACGCCGCAGGTGCTCGCGGAGAATATCGGGATGAGCCGTTCGACAATCAGCCGTCGATATGATGCGGCCCGACTTCAGGTAGCCAAGAATGGAGAATTAAGTGAACTCGCGGATGGCGTCAGGAGGCTTTATCACGGCGTTGATTGAGAATCGCACAAATCGCAAGCCTGACCCCATGAATGAATGTGAATGAATGTGAATGAATGTGAATGAATGTGAATGAATGTGAATCGCTTCCGAATCGAGAGTGAGGTCATCCGAATCGAGAGCCAGATCATTTAGATCGGAAGTTAGATCATTCGGATCGAGAGTTAGTTCATCTGGATCGAGATTTGAGTCATCCGGATCAAGAGTCAGGTCATCTGGATCGAGAGTCAGGTCATCCGGATCGAGAGTCAGGTCATCCGGATCGAAAGTCAGGTCATCCGGATCGAGAGTCAGGTCATCCGGATCGAGAGTCAGGTCATCCGGATCGAGAGTCCGATCATCCGGATCGAGAGTCAGGTCATCCGGATCGAGAGTCCGATCATCCGGATCGAGAGTCAGGTCATCCGGATCAAGAGTCAGGTCATCTGGATCGAGAGTCCGATCATCTGGATCGAGAGTCAGGTCATCTGGATCGAGAGTCGGGTCATCTGGATCAAGAATCAGTTCTTTGTGATCAAGAGTCAGATCATTCAGATCGAGAGGCGCAACTTGGCAGTAGCATGCGCGGCCCATGGCCCGCAAGGCGCGCGCGGAAGTCGAGGGTGGTCTCTATCACGTAATTGTCCGTGGCAATAATCGCCGACGGATTTTTGATTCGCCTGCCGACTACCAGAAGTTCCTTTCGCTGCTCGCGGCACAAAAAATCAAACTACCATTCTTCTTCTATGTTTATTGTCTGATGAACAAAATGGTCCTACCCGACCTCGCAACCTGTGGCTCTGAAACTCCAGCAACAACAAATAGCTTCTCCCGTGGTTAGATTCTTCGATTGTGCTTGCACCTGAAACCTTTTGAGCTGGCGCGGCACTACTCAAATAGATGTCAGGTCCCTGCTCCGGAGGCCCAAATAGTCGGGAAGTAGAAAGTTCTGATCGGTGCCGGAATCCGACGGAGGTAAAGCTTTATTTTCAAGTATCAAAAGCTGAATAACCAATGGGATTGAAAGGCGAGCTGGAGCATATCCGGAAGATAAGGTGCAGGTGGCAGTGAATTTGTTGGAAGCACATGCCGGAGTTTGGATGGACAGCCCGGAAGAACTGATAGCTGGTGTTCGCCGAGGCGATGAGAACGCCTTTCAGCTCATCTTCGAGCAGCATCACCGATTTGTCTTCAGATTTCTCTATGGCATGGTCGGCGAGCGTCGTCTGGCCGAAGAATTGACGCAAGAGACATTCATGCAGGCATACAAAAACATAGGGACGGTGCGCGAGGAAGCAAGACTCCTAAGCTGGCTCTGCGGAATTGCAAGGCATGTCGCCCTTCACTCGCTGCGTTCACGTCCGGGAAAGAATCAGTGGATCGGGATCGACGATCCGGAAGTAGCGGAGTTGAAGGACGCCCAACTTACCCCCGAGATGAGAATGCTCAACGCAGAGCTTAAGGCCGTCATACATGACGCGCTGGCTACGCTCGACGAGGATAAGCGGATCGTATTCATCCTGAAAGTACTGCAACAAATGAGCTATGAGGAGATCGCCGAAGTAACAGGGTTTTCGATTCCGAAACTCAAGACCGACCTGCACCGAGCAAAAGCCCAGATGCGCCGATTGATTCGCCCTTATTTGGAGATGCGCGATGAAATGTGAAGCTGCTTTGGGAATGATGGACGAGCTGATTGAGGGCGAGCTTGATGGCAGCCTGGCCCGAGAGGCAACTGCGCATATCGCTATGTGCGGGCCGTGCTCTCAGCTTTATGCGAACTTGCGATCTGAACAGGAGCTTTTCAGGAAGTATCTGCTGGAAGTTGAGCCGACGCCGGGTCTATGGGCGAACTTACGGTTGGAGATGGAAAAGGAGAAAGTTATTAGAGCCTCGCCACCGCAATTTCGACTCCAACGTCGGCTTGCTTTAGGGGGCTTGAATGTCACACCTCAGATGGCCACCGCACTGGTCCTTATCACAATCGGACTCGTCATCGGAATAATGGTGTGGCGAACAACCATCGACAGCTCCAGGCACCAGGCTCAAAATCCGGGAGTCGGCGTGCAACCTTCGTCCGAGGTAAACCGCGAGGATACGCATCGCGATTCGGATATTACTGACCGCCAACGCGCTGCTAATGATAACGAAAGAAAGACTCGGCCTTCTTCAACTGAAAGCGGTGGGAAAGGAAGCGAAATACATGTTAGCGGCGCCGGTCGCGCAGGTAGACGCATGATTGAAAGATCACCTGCCGTGCGAACTGTTGATCAGGTGGTCCGCGGAGCCGAACAGCAATACTTGTCGGCGATTGAAATCCTGACGCGCGATATTAAGCGTCGCCGGGCCACCATTTCTCCTGCGTTGCTTTCGCAGCTTGAAAGGGCGCTCGCAGACGTTGACCTCAACATAGCTGCTACGCGAAGGGTCGCGCACGAGCAACCAAGAGATCCGGTTGCCGTCCAGTACCTGGCCCTGGCTTATGAGAAAAAGGTAGAGCTGCTCAGAGAAGTGACAAGCCGGTAAACCGCCGGATTTCCTCTGAGGACTGACTCATGCTGACTTTGAGGAGTGTAATGTTCCCAAGACTCAAGCCGGTAATCATCGCACTCGCGTTAATCGGTTTTGCCGTGCCGGCTACCCGCGGCACTGCCAAAGAATATTCGATTGTCATCGAGCAGAAACGCATAGTTGAACGAGGAAGCCGCATTGTGATCCGCAATGAATACGGAGATGTCCGTGTTGCCGGATCAGATCGCGACACGGTTGAAGCGATAGCAACCAATACCAACGGCTCGCAGGCCGTTCCAGTGACTATCAGCGAAGGGTCGTCCGGTAATCAGAGAGTCTTTACTGTGAGCCCGGTTGAAGGTGGGCGTAGTGCCCGGCAGCAGATCAACCTGGAAATAAAAGTTCCCCGCGATGTTGAGTTGGAGGCAATCGGCATCCGCAGGGGTAACATCCGTGTTATGGACCTCAACGGTGGCGTGCGCTTAAGAACCGACGAGGGCCACATTACTGTCAGCCGGGTTGGGTCTCCAGCGGGTGGGCTGGTTGAGGTCATGGCGCCGAATGGTAATGTTGATTTGTCGCATATCAATGGCGATGTTCGCATCGTCGCAATCAGCAGCAATATAACTGTTCAATGTGTCAAGGGTGATGTTGCCGCGCGAGTCGCGAGCGGCCACATTGAGGTTTCGAACATCGACGGTGATGTCGAGCTTAATGTTTCCTCAGGAAGCGCTTTCTTCACGGGGGCGATTCATTCAGCAGGCCGGTATCGGCTGCAGACACTGTCAGGGGAGGTGTCAATGAATATTCCTGACACCGTCGGTTTTACCGCGGCGCTGTCCTCTTATAGTGGTCAAATACACTCAGACTTTCAATCTCCTAACGCGACCCTGGCGAACAGTACTAATCGACGGATAAAACACGGAGACGGCAGTGGACGAATCGAACTTGATTCGTTTAATGGGAGCGTATCTCTGCGCAAAATCGTCGCGAGCAGTGGCGCTGACTGTCAGAGGTGAGTGCGGCGCCGGAACCGACATGAATGGGTTTTCGAAGTACGTCTTAGTTACGAATGTTAATCGCACAAGGAGTGTAAATATGAAGAATCGCTGGATGGTTGCATCGCTGGCGAGCGGCGCTCTCGCTCTGTTAATCCCGGGCGGCTTTGCAAAAGCGCAAAAGGCAGAAGCCGTAAATGTAACTGGCGCGTCGGCAGGAAATGAGTGGAACAAATCCATAGCCGACCAGGAGGAACATCAAACTTATCAACTCACAGCCGGCGCACATATCGATGTGTTTAATATCAGCGGCCCTGTTTCCGTGGAGGCGATTGATGGGTCAACTGCCGAAGTGAGCATTTATCGCAGCGCGCCGAACCGCGACGATTTGGTTTACCGAAAGGTTTCTGTCGAACAGACTTCGTCGGGACTGACGATCCGGCAAAAGAACGATGGGACTGAGCGTTCCCAGATCAATCTACTAAATCGCGTCGTACTCAAACTCCCACGCCAGGTCAGCGTGAGTGGAAAAAGTATCAGCGGCGATTTCAACATCAGTGGTGTCACTGGCGCGGTTGATCTGAACGGTATCAGTGGTAGCGTCGATGCCAAGCGCCTGGATGGAGCCTTAACCGTATCCGGCGTCAGCGGAAATGTCCGCGTCGCGGTCGCACGCATCACTGACGCGGGACTGCGTGTCAGTGGCGTTAGTCGCAACGTTTACTTAGGCCTGGCCAGCGAACTGAACGCGGAATTGCGTGTCGGCAATACAACCGCCGGGGTCACCAATGAGATCCAGGGTCTCGTTCTCGCTATCGTTAGTGATGGTCCTTCAAACTATTCCGCACGTCTCGGTTCAGGCGGGCCGCGAATCGAGGTTTCGAATGTGACAGGCTTAATCGTCCTTCGGCGGATATAGAAGTTGATAAAGGAGGAAAAATGAAAAACTCAACAATCATTAGAGCTTGTGCCGTGTTAGTGCTTATCCTGGCCGCATCGTCCGTATGGGCGACCGCCTATCAAGAGCGCGATGAAATCAATAGAAGCTTTACTCTCCCAGCTAGAGCGCGGGTTGAAGTGGTTGCCATTAACGGCAGCGTTGACATCAAGGCTATTGATGGCGACACGGCAAGCGTCGAGATCGAGCGAACGGCGCGCAGCCGCGCCGAGCTGGATTGCAACAAAGTCGTTTTGCGGCAGGTATCTGGTAATTTGTTCATAAGGAGCGAAGCGGTGGGCGAGAATATAGTAATCCAAGTCAAGCATCGCGTGCTGTTGAGTCTCCCACGAAATGTCGATCTTAGCGTTGTCGGCGTCAGCGGCCCGGTCAACGTTGGAGAGATTGAGGGCACGATAAGCATCAGCGGCAATAGCGGTAACATCAATCTCGCACAGTCTGGGCGTCGTTCCAGGATCAGCGGCAATATGGGGACGATAACCATTAAGCTGCGGAAACTCTATGCAGGGGGACTGGAGTTGAGTGGTAATAGCGGGCCCATCAAGCTGTACATCGGCGACGAATTAAATGCCGTTGTGAAAGTGAGCGGAGTTAGCGGCTCGGTCTCCAGTGACCTGCCGGATGTGACATTTCACAAAACCGCCGCCGCCGACTACTACGCGCTCATTGGGTCTGGCAGGCCGGCGATTTATGTCCTGGGTAATGCAGGCAGCATCTCGCTCGCCCGTTATCGGGAATAGATTCTGTGGCAGCGCCACTGTTCGGTTCAAGCCGACTCAAAGCAAGTCGTCGTGACCGGTAGACTTCAAGTGTTCTACCTTGAAGCGTGCCTCATCATCCTTCCATTCCCAGTACCTGAGTGCCTTCTGGTTGCCAATGCACTAAACCAGAAACGGGCTTAGTGCGAAACCTCTGGCCGTGGATATTTCATCGGGTGGACTCCGCCAGGCGTCAGGGGGTGGGTCGGTTCCATAGCGTCTCAAGTCCCTGACCAAAAAACGTTGACTTCATGCGATAGCAGACGTAGCATTCGCCTCACCCAAGCCTGCTACCAGGGCGTTCGCTCCTTCAGGGTCGCCAGACGGAACGTTAAGGACCACCTATGTTCCTCCCTTGCTTAGAATGTCAATCAAAGGCGCCGCTCGGATTCGGCCTGGCATTAGTGATCGCCGGCAACAGTCTATTCACACTAGCGTCGCCCCAACCGAGCTTGACCACTTCGGCATTACCCCACCATGTTCTACAGAGATCACCAACAGCGGACCGCACAGGCCCGGAAGCGAGCGCTCCCGGCAATTCGCGAAAGTCGTTGACTGTCACACCTGCGCCAGAAGTTATAAACCAAACACAGGCAAGAGAAGCGTACGGCAATTTGCCTTTGGGATTTGAAGTTAATCTGGGCCAGGCGGATTCGGCAGTTCAGTTCCTTTCGCGCGGAAGTGGTTATGGGCTCTTTCTGTCCTCAACCGAGGCGGTGTTTTCGCTGAGTATTCCCTCTCGCAGGAACGCAGAACCTCAGACGCTCGGTTTCCGGAAGGCGATTCGAGGCGACCAACCTTCATCGCAGACCTCTGTTCTCCGAATGCAGTTGTTGGGCGGCAATCCTGCGCCTCATCTGGAAGGTAGTAACGAAGTATCAGGCAAGAGCAACTACTTCATTGGCAATGATCCTGAAAAGTGGCGCACTAATGTTGCGAACTACGCGCGGGTAACGTACCAGGATGTATATCCCGGGGTAGACGTCGTTTACTACGGCAATCATCGCCAACTCGAATTTGATTTTGTAATCGCCCCTGGCGCCAGCCCTCACACGATAAAGCTGGCCATCAAAGGCGCGAAGAAACTACGAATAAATCGTCACGGTGATCTGGTGATGAAAACCGCCGGCGGTGAGATTCAGCAACACAAACCAGTTGTCTATCAGGAAACGAACGGGATAAAACAATACGTAGCAGGACACTATCTGCTCAGGCCCGATCATTCCGTGGGGTTTGAGATTGCAGAGTATGACCGTACCAAAGCGCTGGTGATCGATCCGGTTCTGGTCTACTCAAGTTTTCTTGGAGGAAGCAATGATGATCTCGCTCATGGTATTGCCGTAGACAATTTCGGAAACGTATACGTTGCCGGAGAGACTACCTCTCTCGACTTTCCCACGAAAAATCCATTGCCGCCAAATCATGGAACGGATGTCTTCGTTACCAAGATCAATGCTGACGGTTCGGCAATGCTTTACTCGACATTCCTGGGTGGCTCGGCAGCTGACCGGGCTTATGGGATCGCTGTCGACCGGCTCGGCAGCGCGCACCTCACAGGCGCGACCGGTTCAACCGATTTCCCGACGCGCAACCCGATCCAACCGGCGCTGAAGGCCGACTTCACGGGCGGACAGGATACATTCATCACCAAACTAAACCCTGAAGGTTCAGATTTAGTGTTCTCAACGTATCTCGGTGGCGGGGGCCTGGATGTTGGATATGGCATTGCAGTTGATGCGCCTGGCTATGTCTACTTGACGGGCAGCACCGGGCCGGGATGGCCGACCACGCTCCAGGCATTCCAGGCAAATTTTAGTGGCCATGATGACGCCTTCATCACCAAACTGACCCCGAATGGAACCGAGATCCTGTATTCAACTTATTTAGGTGGCCGCGACGCGGATGTCGGAACCGCGGTTGCGGTGGACTCTTTTCAGAATGCCTACCTAACCGGCTACACCGAATCCGTCTTCGATTTTCCCACCAGACATGCCCTGCAACCGACATATGGTGGCGGAGTATCGGACGCCTTCGTAGCCAAGATACCTACCGCATCGTCGGCTTTTTCGTTTTCTCTCGATTCATTTGAAAATGAGAATGGGGGAGTGCCGAGTTCTCCTTACACCAACTTTTCAAATTGGAATGTAACCAGCGGCATGGTCAATCTGCAGGTCAACCCTCTGGACAACACCGGCCTGATTGTTAATTTCGATGGTTATCCACCTCAAGGCTCGGCGATCGAAACTAAATCTTTGCTGGCTTTGAAAGCCGCAAAATACCGGCTCAAGTTTGACCTCGCGATTCGCAACCCGAGTGATTCGATCACGGTCCGGCTGGGCAACTTATTCTCTGAAACATTTACCTTCAACAGCCTGGGCACCAACGGTCTGTTTACTGCAGTAGTCCGAGACATTCAGGTCCCAGTTGCGACCAGCGCAAAACTCTCTTTTGAATACGCCGGTGGATCAGGAAGCGGAGTTTGGCTCGACAACGTAGCCGTATTTGAAAGCGTCGAACCCGCCTACATAACCTTCCTGGGAGGCGGCGGCAACGAGAACAGAAGTCGTTCCTTTATTGGCGGCATCAAAGTCGACAATTCCGATAATGCTTACATCACCGGGTCTACTACTTCAACAGACTTCCCTACCGCTAACGCAATTCAGACGGCGTTGGCCGGCGGCGAAGATGCCTTTATCACCAAAGTGAATTCAGCCGGCAGCGCGCTCGTGTATTCGACTTTCCTGGGCGGTGCGGGAGACGACTTCGGCAATGACCTCGCGATTGATTCGGCGGGTGAAGCCTTTGTTGTTGGCAATACGACCTCGCCGGCTTTCCCTTTAAAGAATCCGATCCAAAGTACATTTGGCGGCGAGACTCAAATCTACGGCGATGCCTTCGCGACGAAGCTAAGCGCAACTGGCGGCGAGTTGGTTTATTCGACCTACCTGGGCGGAAGCGGGCGCGATGTGGCCGAAGGGGTCGCTGTTGATTCCTCCGGGAATGCATTTGTTACCGGTTATGCCAGTTCCGCAAACTTCCCACTGCTGAATCCACTTCAGGCCACCAAAGCCGGCGGCCAATGGGATGCATTTTTCCTGAAAATACCCAACGTATCCGGCACGGGTGTGCCAGACGTTATGAAGGTGACGCCGGCGAGCGTGGGCAACGCTGGCATGGCGACGTTTCAAATTCAGGGAGAGAACTTCGTCGATGCAAGTGTAAAAATTATTGGGCCCGGAACCAACGAACTTCAGGCGCTGAAGACGACTTTGAAGGGTCCGGGGCTGCTCATGGCATCGTTCGATCTAACGGGTGCCCTTGCTGGCCCGCGCGATCTGCTCATCGAGTTCACCAATGGTCAAGTCAAGCGATTAGCGAATGCAATCACGGTTACTTCGGGCGGACAAGCTCGCATATGGACCGATCTGATCGGGCCGCGCACGATCAGAGCCGGAGTGCCTCAGCGATACACAGTGATCGTTGGCAACAGCGGGAACATTGACGGCTTTGACGTTCCGGTTTGGATAAAAGCACCGCGGGCAAACAACCCGATCATCCGGGAAACCATCGTCCCCCCGAGTAATCCCGGTTCGAACCCAATCGATTGGAGCCAGATTCCCCAGGAACTTGATGACCCAAACAATAGGACTATTCCTGTTTTCATTCCCCATTTGGCTGCCGGTTCTACGCGCGCTATCTCATTCGAGGTAACCCCACGAGAGCTTCAGCCTTTCAAAGTTGAAGTGTGGGCGAACAACCCACTGTTACTATCTATATTGAACAGCGTAATCAATCTTCCGAACTTTCATGCAAAAATTAACTGCCTCGCCGACCTGCTAGTACTTCTAGTAGAGGAGGAGGTGGGAAAAGTTCTGCCCGTTTCCTGTATTGAAGAACTCATTTTTAAACAACTCAACAATGATGCGAGAAAGGCAGTAATCGGAGAAACCCCTAATTTACTAGTGAGCTTGTTTAAAACGATTTACAGTTTTGTGAAGCTCATAGCCATTTGTACAGTTGAGATTGCGGCGCTACTTACCGAATCTGTCGTGCTTGAGATCGTTCTTAATTTCCTGCTGGACATGGTTAACGGCCCTGCTGTCCAAGCTGTATTTCAGGAATGCCTCGACGCGTTTATCAAAATCAGCGACGCTTCGAACCCTGTTCTGATCAATGTGGTGCAATCCTTCGATCCAAACGACAAGATCGGCTCGGCCGGTGCAGGGTCGCAGCGATTTGTCGCCGGCGCCGAACCCTTGCGGTACGCCATCTATTTTGAGAACAAAGCGACGGCGTCTGCTCCGGCCCAGGAAGTCACGGTCACCGATCAACTTAATCCGAACCTTCTTGATCTGAGCACGTTCAGATTTGGCCCGGTCAATTTTGGCAACAAACAAATCACGCCCGCAGGGGCGGTCAATGAGTTTAGCGCCGACGTGGATCTACGCCCCGACAACAATTTAATTGCGCGAGTCAACGGAAAGTTCGACCCGATCACCGGCCTGCTCACCTGGAAATTTCTTTCGCTCAATCCCGCGACAGGACTGCCCACCACCGATCCCCTCGCAGGATTTCTTCCGCCCGGCGTGCATCCGCCTGAAGGTGACGGCAACGTATTTTTTACGGTTTCGCCCAAGCCGGGCTTACCAACCGGCTCGGTAATCAGTAACGGATCATCAATCGTCTTTGACAACAATTCGGCCATCAATACTCCGACATGGTCGAACACGATCGATAATTCCAACCCTGCCAGTCATGTTAGTGCCTTGTCGCCCATCCAAAACGCTGCCAGCTTCGTCGTCCAATGGTCAGGCACCGACACCGGCTCTGGAATTCGCGATTATTCCATTTACGTATCGGATGATGGAGGTCCCTTTACACTCTGGCTCACTCAAACCGCCGCGACGCAGGCTACTTTTCCGACCGCAGCGAATCATGTTTATTCTTTCTTTAGCCAGGCTCGGGACCTCGCCGGAAATAATGAACCTCTTAAGTCTGCCGCGGAAGCCAGCACCCAGATCGTTCCGATAGCCAGCATCGCCGGCCGCGTAACAGATCGGTTCGGCAATAACGTTAATAACGTCACGATGACGTTGAGTGATTCTCGATCAGCAACGACGCAAACGGATGTCGACGGCAGTTGCTCCTTTGCGAATCTACCGGCCGGCAGTTACACCGTAACGCCATCCAAGAGCCATTACAGCTTTACTCCGCCAAGCCGAACTTTCAATTTGAGTGGGAATCAGACGGCGAACTTTACCGCCAGTGTAATTCCCGGCATACCCGTGCTGATAAGTGAGGCTAACTCAACTCGCGCTGTGGCGCTGGACTCAGTCGTATGGCTGCGCGAGCCGTTTAGACTTGACTCACCAGTTCCCTGGGGACCTGATGGGCGTACGCGCGTCATGCTCTTTGCGATGAATTTGGAGCTGCTGCCCGGCGAGAACGTCTCGATTGTGACTGCTGATGCGGAGGACGCATCGCACCGAATCTATCCGTTGACTGTCGAGTCAGTTGGCAGGGTCCCGGGTTCCTATTGGCTGAGCAATGTGATCATCCGTTTGAACGATGAGCTGAACGATCCTGGAGACGTGCTGGTGCGCGTCCACCTCCGCGGAGTTTCGAGCAATCGAGTGCGACTAGCAGTAGGTCACGTCGGCGGAGGCCCGCTCGACGATGCCGGGGCCGTACCAACGCCGGGTCGAGAACCCTAGTCAGCTTTTCCGGGCGACAACGCTCGCGCTAAAATGTCCGGTGAGTTCTTTCAAGTGCGGTAGATTGCTATCCATGCCGCTAAGTCCCGTTGAAACAGAATAGCGTCGCTCCTCTTTCACGGCGGCGACACGGGTTCGACTCCCGTACGGGACGCCATCAATTTTTCAACTTCTCGCCGAAGTGCTCGCTCTCGTCAATCAAATTTTTCGCCGCCTTCGTGCTTGAAATTCGCCCCATTTCCGCGAGTCACTCTGACGTTTTGTCAGTCGCCCCAAACAGACTGCCATTTTGTCGGGCAGTTTTCTCAGATTGACCAAATTTTTTCGAATAATTCTATGGACTTTGGCCCGAGCAATGTCGTACGCTTCATAGTGGTTTTGCGCATCCGTCCCACACTTCGGGATGCGCGCTTCCCGTGCCGCTCACGAGCTGGCGGCCCTTCTTGAAATCGTTAGCACCCGAACCGCCACGAGCAAGCGAGAGAAGCTACTCAATTGTCGCCAAACTTCCGGCTGTTCTCCACACTGATATGGCGCGCATGAACACAAAGATCATAACTGTCCAGGCTGTCGGCATCGTTGGCGGCATACTGCTTTCCGCAATCTTATTCATCGGCTCTTTCTACGTTCGCGCCTTGCGGGTCGTGGCGCTGTTGCCGTTGGCGGCGGTTCCCGCTGTTTTTTTCTGGCATCAATCGAAGTCAAAGACAATCCTGGATCAGACCGAACTCGACCGTCTGTCGGCCGCCTTAAACGAATCCGAGCAGCAGTTTCGCATAACTTTTGATCACGCTGCCGGCATGGGCCTGACCACCACCAAAGGAGAATGGGTTCGCGTCAACAAGTCTCTGTGTAAACTGCTCGGCTATTCGGAAGCCGAATTGCTGAAGACCACGCTGCACTCGCTCAGCCATCCGGAAGATGCCGAATGGTTGAAAGAGCAATTGACGAACCTGCTGCGAGGATCGATTGCGTCAGTTCAATTGGAGCAACGATTTATTCGTCAGGATGCCGGAATCGCCTGGGTGGTGCTAAGCGCCGCAAAGATCGCCGACAGCGACAACAAATCCGCGAAGCTGATCCTGCAAATGCAGGATATTACCGATCGTAAGAGCGTCGAAGAGCGTTTGCTACATGAAGCTTTGCACGATGCCCTCACCGGCCTGCCCAATCGCGCACTCTACATGGATCACCTGCGCAAAGCCGTGGCGCGGTGGAAGCGCAGAGATCGCGGTGCGTTTGCGGTTCTCTTCCTCGACCTCGACGGTTTCAAAAGCATTAACGACACTCTGGGACACCTCGCCGGAGATCAATTGCTCGTCGAGTTTACTCAGCGGCTGATTGAAAACGTGCGACCCGGTGACACCTTTGCGCGCATGGGTGGCGATGAGTTCAGCATCCTGCTCGACGATCTGAACGATCTCAACGACGCGATCATTGCGGTGAAGCGTTTGCACCGTAACCTGGAAGCACCTTTTCGACTCTCAGGACGCGAGGTGTTCGTGACTTCAAGCATCGGCGTGGCGTTGAGTACGCCGGAGTATGTCGATCCCGAAGAAATTCTGCGTCATGCAGATGCGGCCATGTATCGCGCCAAGAAACTCGGCAAGGGTCGTTACGAAGTCTTCGATCGCACGACCAGCAAGCGGCTCGAGCGCCAGTCGCAGATTGAAACAGACTTGAGTCGCGCAGTTGAACGGGCCGAACTCTTCCTCGAATATCAACCGATCGTCGCGCTGGAAACAGGCAGGATTGCCGGTTTCGAGGCACTCTTGCGCTGGCAGCATCCCACTCTGGGAATGGTGGCGCCGCCTGACTTCATCACCGTCGCCGAGGCCACCGGGGCCATCGTGCCGATTGGCGAATGGGTCCTGGAGGAAAGCTGTCGGCAAACGCGCGAATGGCAGAAGAGCTGTCCGCAGAATCCGCCGCTGTACATCAGCGTCAATCTTTCCGTTAAGCAATTCACGCAACCGAATCTGGTGGAACAGGTCGCGATCGCGCTGCACAATGCGGGCCTCGATCCGTCGGGTCTGAAGCTGGAGATTACCGAGAGCATGTTGATGAGTGCCGACTCGGCGATCCGCATGCTGAGCCAGCTGCATGCCCTGGGCGTCGGTATTAGCATCGACGACTTTGGCACGGGTTATTCGTCTCTCAGTTATCTGCACCGTTTGCCAATCGGTAATCTGAAGATCGATCGTTCCTTCGTAATCTCAATGAGTGCCAACCGCGAGAGCTTTGAAATCGTGCGCACAATCATAACCCTGGCCCAGAGCCTGAATCTCACGATTGTGGCTGAAGGTATCGAAACCAACGAGCAGTTGCAGATGCTTCGGGACTTGAATTGCCAGTACGGACAGGGCCACTTCTTTTCGAAAGCGCTGAAGGTCGAGTGGGCCGCAAGTCTGCTGTTCGCCAATTCGAACATAGCCTTCGAAACGCAGAGGACCCACCCGCCAGTGCCTCTGCCGGTGGCTGCTGCCCGCGCTGCCCAGCCGCCCTCTCCGCGTGTGTAGTCGACTTAGAAAACCCCTCGGCCGCCCCCGATTAATCAATCACCCGAATTCTGACTTCGGCGCCTGACGTGCGGATCTCCGGAACGTACATGGCCTGGCCCAACACCGGCAACGCATGGAAAGCGCCCGGATTTTCTGCGCGCAATTCATAACTGATTTGCCAGACACCTTCCGGCAAATGGTCGATGAAGAGAGCCACCTTGCGATCGCGCAGCTCCTGATACACCCAACGCGTTTGACCAGTAAAGTCGGTATTCGACGTGTAGTTCATCAATGTCGAATTCCTGGTCTTCAAGGCGCCTGACTTAAGTTGCCGCGCGTCGAGCTGCTCGCCACTGCGAAGCTGCACCGCCTCGAGTCCGGCAGGCTTTAGATCTTCGAATAACAGGTAGTCGTAATTATTTTTTGCTTCGACTGTGATCACGGCTTCCACGCGTTCGCCACTCTGCACCGTCTCGCCGTCGTTCAAGGGCACGCGTTCGGAAACAAAACCTTTCAGCAGCGTGGGGTGATTCACGAGTTTGAAGTATTGACGCCGGACGAAGATTTCATTTCCCGCGGGCGTCAGCGGTTCCTCCAGGCTAAAGAATTTTGCCTGGGCCGAAAAATAAAGCGGATCGCTGCCGTTCGTGCGCCTGATAGCGATCTCATTCGCGCCATCGCGCAGCAGGTCACGCGAAATCTCGAACCGACCGGGAGCGCTGAGCGCATCGCCGGCAGTGATGGTTTTCGTCGCCACCGGGTTTCCGTTGACCAACAATTCATAACTCATCTGCGACGCCGCTTCTCTGCTCGTGCGCAAATAATCGTCCAGCGTCATAACGACGATCGCTGTGTCGCGAGTATTGTTCCACTGTGCGCCGCGGCGATTTTTGATCAACCAGTTCGTCACCGGCTCGATCAGTTTGTTCTGCGGGTCGATTGCCAGCAGCGCCCGCAGCGCGAACGAGGTGGCTTCGACACCGCCGTCGGACCAGCGCCAGTAGACGCCGTCTTCGCCCCAATGCGCAGTGCCGATCACCGAGGGATCTGACGATTGACCACCAATCTGCACAATCGAAGTATCGGGCTTCGTATCGATCTTCACCCCGTTCTCGAGATTGGTTATCAAGGTCCTCGCCTGATCCTGGTAACCGTAATAGTGGGCCGAGAGCGCCAGCAAAGAACGCGTGTACGCATTCAACTTGTCGCGGTTGGTGAAGAGATTGTTGAATGCCGCGCCCTGAAATTGACTGATGGGAACCGCGCGCAGACTTTCCGGCACCGACAACGATTGGTACACGGCCAGCGCGTGCAGCATCCAGGCTTGCTCGTCATAATTTTTCTCTTCCTCGACGAGTTCCTTGTCGAGATAACCCGCGGCTCGCGCGAGCGCGTCTGCCTTAATCGAAACTCCCGACTGCCTCGCCATCGTCATCCCCCAGACAACGTAAGCAGTCATGAAATGATCGCTGTCGCCCTCTTTCCACCAGCCCCAACCGCCGTCAGCATGTTGGAAGTTGTAAAGCCGTTCGAGACTCTGCCTGGTGATCTCATCGAGTTCTTTGAGATCGTGCTTGCCGTTCGGATGAGTGGCCGCCGCGGTTGATTGTTCGATGCCGCCGAAGATCCTTTGCATCGCAGTTTCGGGTTTGAGGCCCAGATCGCGCAGTGTCTTCATCGTAATCACGGCCGGTAGAAAACGGCTCATCGTCTGCTCAGTGCAACCGTACGGATAATCGATCAGGTACGGCAACGCGTCGAGCATAGTAGTGGCCATGCTCGGCGAAATCTGGACCGTCACCTTCGTCGAGTCGGCGCGACGTTCTTTCGGAATGTCGAGTTTGACCGCGACGCTGTCGCCACGCATCTTGCCGGACCGCGACACAAACTTCTCGATGCCGTGCTCGTAGATCGTGAAGCTCTTTTCCATCGCGTCAGCATATTTCTCACCGCGCGCTTCAACTTTCAGCTTTGCGTCGCTGGCGTGCGTGACGTTGACCAGCCAATCGACGCGCGTCTCGCTGTTGGCCTTTACCTCGACTGGTCCGGCCTGGCCGGTCACGGGTTTGCCCGCGACGATGAGACCGGACACCGTTAAGCCTTCGGCGTCGAGTTTCGGCGCGACGCGCATCGGTTGGTCGGTATTGTTATTGATGACACCTGAGATCGTGACCTGATCGCCGACCACAAAGAATCGCGGCGCTTCGAGTCGCACAATCAACGGTTGTTTCGTTCGCGTCGAGGCGTTGCCGATGCCGAATTGATTTGTCGTGGTGGCGACGCGCGCGGTGGCTTGCCAGGTCGTCAACGAGTCCGGATATTTCACTTTCACCGTGGCGGCGCCATTCGCATCAGTCTTCACATCCGGCAGCCAAAGAATCGTCGAGCGAAAGTCGCTGCGAACCTGGACCGCGGGCTCCTGTGTTTCCGCCGGAGCGGGAGGGACTGTGGCCATGGGAAGGGCGGCGACACGTCTGACCGCGGGCGCTTTGTCTTTACCTACATAGCCATCGGCCACGGCGGCGTTTTCTGACATCGCTCCACCAGCTGCTTGCCCATACTCCGCTTTCTTTTCCTGCGCTCGATAATCTCGACGGCCGCCACCACCAGCTCCTGCACGAGCAATGTCCCGGTCACCGACGGCATTCCTTTGTTCGTCGTCTTCTTCCTTGAGTTCTCTCCGATCGACCAGATCACCCCTCTTGTTTTGCACCAAGGTCGCATATGACTTCTGACTAAAAGTACTCTGCGTTTGCACGCTCTCGGATCGTTTCGTGCCGTAATAGAACTGGCGGGGATCGCCGGCGTAATCGGCCTGAATGTATTTCACCGACTCGTCGAACATGCCCAAAGCGATTTCGGCAGACGCAGGTTTGCCATCAGCATCTTTGGCCGTGATCGAAAGTGTTCCTTCCTCCTGCGGCTGGTACTGTTCGCGATCCGATTTCACCTCTACGTTGAGAAACTGCTGCACCGGTGGCACGACGACCTGCTTCTGATCGGCGAACATCTGCTCGTCGCTCACCATTGCTGCGTTGAGAAAGATGTTAGGGACGTGCTGCTCGGTGATTGGTAATTGAATCAGCTTGGCCGTGCCGGTCAGGTGGACCAGTTGATAGCTGTAAAGATCATCTGCCTCAACACTGAACAAGACGTAGCGATCATTCGCCGGCGCGGTAATCATCACCGGCGCAGTCTGCCCGGCGCGGAACGTGTCTTTGTCGACCACGATCTCGACGCCTCCTGGTCGATAGCCAAGCTCGGTGGTGGCATTGGTTGCCACGAACACGGTCGTTTCGGCTTTCACCGGCGGCAGGAAACGGTCGCGCCGGTCTTTGCCCTGACTGCTCTGCCATTGGATGTGGTAATAGCCGGCGCGCTCCGGCGTGAAATTCAACAGCGCCGCGCCTTCGGCATCGGTCTTCAACGTCTGCGTGAGAATGTCGTCGTGCTGATAACCCTGAAACTTCAGTTGCCACGGCCGCTGGCCCTTGGCCACCGGTGGCGGGAACGCTCGCGACTTGTCGCGCAGGGAGCGCAGTTCATCGCCCTTCACTTCACGGCCGGCAGGATCGATCCAGATTTCATACCAATAGTCGCGCGTAACCTTGACCGTGCCTTCGGTGGTCACCGGTTGCTCGTTGGCATCGAGCGCCTTGATGTCGACTGCGACTTTGTCCTGCGGTTGATAGATATTTCTTTGCGGCCGCGGATAGACGTAATAGCGCTGGCGCGTCACACGGACGGTATCGCTCGCCGTGATCTCGCGACGCGACGAATCAGTCACGCGCGCTTCAACGCGATATTCAAAATCCTGGTTGTAATTTTCGCGCGGCGTGTCGAAAGTCAGTTTCGCCTTGCCCGTCGCGTCCGTCTTGACGGTCTCGCGCTTGATGACTGAACCGCCCCCGTAATAGTTGCGGCGCTGTATGTCGAAGTCATCGTAGTACCAGCCGTAATCACGATAGGGATACCAGTAGTGATAAAACGGACTTTGATAGACGAGCACCTCGACCGTGGCGTTGCTGACCGGACCACCAAAGTAGTAGTCGGCCTGAATGTTTACTTCGACCTTCTCGCCCAAGCGAAATGATTTCTTCTTACCGTCTTCTTCCGGAGTTTTCACCGCAACTTTGAACTCAGGCAGTTTGTATTCTTCCAGCCGGAACAGCCGCGCGCTGCCGATGCCGTTGTGACGGCCTTCATCCCAGAATTGAATGTTGTATTCGCCCAAAGGCGACTGCTCAGTAAGCTCGAGCGAGCCCCAGGCGCTGCCAAACGCGTTCAGCGTCGCCTTGGCTTCCGTTACTTTCGTGCCGCGCGGATCGGTGATCTGATACTCGACGATCTGATTTGCGGGCGTCGTGTAGGCGCCGTTACCGGACCGGCGCGCGACAAATTTCCATTGCACGGTTTCTTTGGGCCGATAGGCCGGTCGATCGGTGAACGCATAAATCTTCCACGCGTCTCCGTTTTGGCTGTAGCCGTTGGCATAGCCGCCCGCAAACGATTGACGATCGCCGCTCACGGCCGACACAAAAATGCCTCGCGAGCTCTCGACGTTCTTCAAATTGAACGGAGCCAGGCCATCGCTGTTGGTCGTGAGTCTCGTTTTTCGCCAGTGCCATTTTTCGTTTGTGTAATAACTCTCCCATAGCGCGACGCTGGCGTTGGCAATCGGGGCCCCAGTAACTGCACTGCAGAAATAGACCAGCGCCTGTTTCGCAGATGATTTCAGGACGATCGATGCGTCCGTAACCAGGACTACGTCGCGGGACGATAACGCGCCGCTCTTTGCTTCGAGCAGATAAGCTCCCGGCGGCAGCTTGCCTTCAATGCGGACTTGCTCGCTGACGGGTTTGTGGTCGGCCTTCTCATTCAGGTTCCGGTTCCAGGCTTTGACCGGTTGGCCCAACGGACGCAGCCGCCGCACCCAACTGTTGTCGCCATCGCCCTCCCCTTCGACCTCGTCCTGGTTTTCGTCAGAAGTAGTGATGAAGTGAACGTCTCGTGTCAGATCGACTTTGGACAAAGCGAAGCTAACAACTTTCAGATTGCGCGCTTCCAGACCGAACTGAATTTCGGAATCCGGCAGAAAAATATTCGAGACGGCAATCCCGAGCGTTGCCTGCGTGATGTTCTTGATCTGCTCGATCGCCTGATCGTAGTAACGGGTTTCGCCTTTGACGAACTCGCGGGTCAACCGGCGATACAGCTCCAGCGCCTTGTTATAGTCGGGTTCCTGCGCCCAGTTGCCTTCATCAAGCTGGCGGATCGTGCCGTTGCTGTTCATCCATTCGGCGTAATAAAACAGCGCGTCGTCATACCACGCTGATTTTTTTCCTGCCTTGAGCGCTTCCTCGAATTCGTCGGGGATGCGCTGCCGCTGCTCCCAATCACCGCCCGCCTGACGCATGGTCATCGCGATTAGGTAATGCAGATGGACTTTATCGTTGTCGACGGCGCTAATCTTCAGCGCATTCTCGAGCACGTCGAGCGGGATGTAGTTGCCGAAGTAGGTATAGAAATAATATTCATACGAGTGCGCCGGCTCAGCGGCCTTGAAAACGATCTTGAGGTAACGATCGCGCGCGCGATCCAGCTCGCGCTGACCGGCCCACCAATCAAGCGCCTGTTGATAGTGCGGCCAGGCGGCCCCCCAATTCATCGAGTTCCGCCGCGCCCAAAAACAATCTGCCAACGACTCGTGCGCTTCGGCCCAAACCGCATCCCGTTCGTCTTGCTTGTCAATTGTGCGAATCAATTCCTCGAGCTGCTTCTGCGCTTCTTCGAACTTTGTCGTATCGCTGGTTTCCGTCGCGGCCTGGGCCCGCCACTCAGTGTCAGCCAGGCGAAACTCAACCCAACGCAATTCCTGCGGCGATAGTCCGGTCTTTGACACGGTCGCGTACAACTCGCGAGCACGCGCGTAAGAACCATCGGCATAGAATTTTTCGGCCTGCGATTTGAGCTGTTGATAGTCCGGTTGCTGCTGGGCAGTGACGACCTGCGATCTAAAAACCGAGAGTTGGCAAACAAATGCGAGTAAGGCGATGGCTGCCAACGACAGCGCAGTGGAAAAAACAAGGCGGCCAGTCGTGAATGCCCTCAGAGTAAAAGCCGGTCCAGTGAGTTTTCGTCGACGGGAATTGCGAACGGATGTTCTCATGATCTTTTGAGTTTCAACTTTCAAATTAGTTCCATTTTCAGTCTTAGCAACATGGGTCTTAGCGCAGAAGCTCTCCTGCTTCTCACGCAAAGGAACGAATTGGATTTGAATAACTTGCGCCTTTTATGATGAGAAAGGCTCAGTTGCGGCAGCGGCAGAGCGGAAGAATTGCTGATTAAGGCAAAGGCTGGCGGACTGAATTCGTAGCGGCTATTACTTCACGGGCGAATCGCTACCTTCAGCACGCCGTCAGCTCGGCTGCCGAACAACTCGTAGGCTTCGCCAATTCTCTCGAGCGGGAATCTGTGCGTGATCAATGGCGTGAAATCTACCCGGCCGCTACGCACGACTTCAATTAACCTCCGCATGCGCTCTTTGCCACCCGGGCAAAGCGTCGTCACGATTCGGTGATCGCCGAGACCGGCAGCAAACGCTTCGTACGGCAGTTGAAGTTTGCCGGAATAGACGCCCAGACTGGAAAGCGTGCCGCCGGGCCGCAGGCATCGCAGCGCACTCTCGAAGGTCTGTTGAGTACCCAACGCTTCGATCGCCACGTCCACTCCACCATCGGTGAGTTTCTGAATCTCACTCACGACGTCCACCTTGCGATAATCCAGAACGACATCGGCGCCCATGCGCTTCGACATCGCCAGCCGATTGTCATCGCCATCGACACCGATGATGAGCGTTGCACCCATTAGCTTCGCGCCCGCGGTAGCCGACAACCCAATCGGCCCTTGCGCGAAAATCACGACTGAGTCGCCGAGGCGAATATTGCCGGACTCAGCCCCGCTGAAACCGGTCGATGCGATGTCGGCCAGCAAGATTACTTGCTCGTCGGACAATTCATCGGGAACCTTTGCCAGGTTCGCCTGCGCATTCGGCACCAGCAGGTATTCGGCTTGCGCTCCATTGATGGTGTTCCCGAATCGCCAGCCGCCGATCGCTTCGTAGCCTTCGCCATGACCACACTGCGACCAGTGACCTGACAGACATCCGCGACACTGTCCGCACGGCGTAATGGCTCCAACCAGAACGCGATCGCCAATCGCGTATCCGGAAACTCCCTCTCCCAGCTCTTCGATTACACCGACAGGTTCATGGCCGATGATTAGGCCGGGTTTGACCGGGTACTCGCCGCGCAGGATATGAAGATCGGTGCCGCAAATTGTGGTCAGCGTCACGCGGATAACGGCATCACCCGGACCCGCATGCGGCCGCGGAACTTCGTCAACTCTAATGTCATCCTTACCGTGAAAGACGTTCGCCTTCATCAATCTCTCCAGGGCCCGGAGTTACAGAATTCGTTCGCGCGGCTGTCGATGTCTGTCCCACGGATCGGCGGTGACAAAGTTCGAGAAGACCGTTCCATTATCTGCTTTCGTAAGTCGTCTTACCTCGAGCTGATCGCTGTTTTCGAATTCTTCGACGCTGCCGTTAAAGATGATTTCGCCTTCAGACAGCACTATGACTCGCGTGCGCGGCTGACGGTCCGGGGTTACCTCATCGATGACGATCCGCCCGCCGAAATTGCTGGCTCGACGGGTCGCGAGATACGGAATCTCATCCAACTTTTTCGTAACATAGATCGACGAGATACCATGAATATCTCGAGCGCGAATGATCAGATCGAGCACCTGCGCAGAGGTCAACGGATCGAGGCCTGAAGCCGGTTCGTCAAACAACATGATGGCGGGCCACCCGACCAGGGCACGCGCAATCTCTAATCGCCGGCGCATGCCTCCGGAAAGTTCAAACGGAAGCTTTTGCGCCTGCTGGTAGAGACCAACGAACCTTAGTACCTCAGTCACTTGCCTTCCGACTTCAGCTTCATCGACGCCATGCTCCACCAATCGGTAAGCAACGTTTTCGTAGACCGACATGCTGGTAAACAGCGAGTCTTCCTGAAACACTATCCCCATCCGTTCACCGCGCAACTTGAGCAGTTCGTCTTCGCTCAGCGGACCGACGTCGCGGCCGTCGATGAACACTTGTCCAGTGTCAGGCGGCAGCAGCGCGATCGCCAGTCGCAGCAAAACAGATTTGCCTGAGCCCGATTCGCCTGTAATGAAGATCATCTCACCACGTTCGAGTGTGAGGTTGATGTCCGACAGAACTTTCTTGTCATCGAAACACAACGAGACGTGGCGAAATTCGATTGCCGGATCGTTTCTAATTTCGGTTTCCATTTGTTCTCCGAGTACGCTTCCTTTTGCGAACCACTTCAACCGAACAATGTGCGCGCGCGGCGACGGCCGCCGCAGTGCTTCCCAGCAGGAATCTCTCGAACCGATTTGTGAGGCCGGTCGCGCCCACAAACACACAATCAGCCCGCCATTCCTCGGCTACTTTGATGAGCACGTGCTTTGGGTCGCCTGCTAACACATCGCCCATCGTGCGCAGCCCCGCTTTTTCCAGTTTCTTCACGGCCTTTTTCACAAGCTTTTCGCACCGGCTCTGTTCCTCCTCGTTAAATGAACCAATTGATTCAATTAAGGGCGGAGCCATGCCGCCGATGTAAGTCAATTCGAGCGGTTGATCGACCATCACCACCCGCACTTCACTCTTCGCCGGCCAGTTACGCGAGGCAATTTCTTCGAGCGCCTTTTCAGAGCCACGCGATCCATCAAAGGCCAGAAGCAGACGCACGGGAAAGTCAGGCTCGTCGAGTTTGCCGCGCGCGACGCGCACTGAGCATCGAGCTTCGTTCAGCAGCCATTGCGAGATGCTACCGAGGAAGAAACGGCCCAGCGCCGTGCGGCCATGTGAACCGACGATGATCAGGTCCGCCTTCCACGCTTCCGCTTTGGTAAACAATTCCCAATTGGGCGATCCCCAAACCGATTCATGCGTCACCGTCCACTCGGGAAACTTGGTCTGAAACCTCGCGGCGACTTTCGCCGCCACTTCGTCGCGCTGCTTAACAACTTCCGCGTTGGCCATGTATTTCCGCTCCAGGCCGAGTGCGCCTCTGGCCGTGGCGGCCATATCCAGGATCTCAACTGTTGAAGGCGGTGGCGGCGGCAGCCACACTTCGGCAACCGACATCACCAGCGCTTCGCCCTGCTGCGGCAAGCCCGCGTGCACAAGATCATCCAGCGCTGATTCCGAGCATTGTGAACCGTCGTAAGCAATCAGGACTTTCATGACAATCCTCCGTCAATTAATCGCAGAGTAAATGGGCAAGCTTCATACCGATTCAAAGTTGCTGAAAAGTCGCGGCGGAAAGATTTGCGGGGCGCGCGCGATGAGGAAAAATCCTCAAGTTTTGGCCGAAAATACTCACTTTTCTTACGCACCTGGCCGCACACCGTTGCACACTGACTCGAGTTGATGGCACGAAGCGTGCGGCATCAGATGCTCTATGAATGGACTGCCGGGTCTGACAAATACCGAAGCCCAACGGCGGCTCGCGATTCACGGACCGAACGAATTGCCAACCACGCGGCCAATCTCGTTTTGGCGCAGGTTCATCAACCAATTTCGCAGCGCACTGATTTACATTCTGCTGGTCGCACTCGCAGTCGATTTAACGATCTGGTTGATTGCAGCCCATTCAGGTTGGCCGTTTGAATCGATAGCCATCGCAGTGATTCTCGTACTCAACGCAGGCCTCGGTGTTTATCAGGAGACTAAGGCGGAGACGGCGCTCTCCAAATTGAAAGAGCTCGCTGAGTCTTTGGTCTGGGTGATGCGCGACGGCAGTCTCGCGCACCTGCCGTCGGCGCAACTCGTACCGGGCGACGTGGTGCGACTCGACGCGGGCGATCGTATTCCGGCCGACGGCAGATTGGTCGATGCACACGGTTTGATGGTTGACGAATCGGTCGTGACCGGCGAGTCCTTACCGGTCGGCAAAACTCTCGATGACGATCTGCTCAGTGGCACCCTGCTGACTCGCGGCAAAGGCTACATGGAAGTGACGCACACGGGCGCGGCCAGCACCGCCGGCAATCTCGCGCAGATGATTGGCGCGATCGAAGCCGAAAAGACGCCGCTCGAGCGCCGCTTGATTTTCTTCGGCAATCAGATCGGTCGCTGGATCATGATCCTGTCCGCCCTGGTGGCAATTTTCGGTTTATTAGTTGAGGGCTTTTCGAAATTCGGTCACGTGCTGCTGTTCGCGGTGGCCCTCGCCGTGGCCGCGGTACCGGAAGGACTGCCTGCGGTCTTGACCTTGACCTTAGCTCTCGGCGTTGAGCGCATGGCGCGGAAGAAAGCGGTCGTTCGTCGCCTGAGCGCGGTTGAAGCCCTGGGCTCCGTAACTGTGATCGCCACCGACAAGACCGGCACGCTGACTGAGAATCGGATGCACGTCAAAGATCTCGACACCTCGGATACCGAGAGATCGTTGCGCGCGATGGTGCTCGCGAACGATGCCGAGGATGGCGCCGCCGCCGGCGATCCTCTGGAGCTAGCGCTGCTCGAATATGCAAACGCCCAGGACATCGCGGTCGATGAAATTCTGCGTGATTACCCTCGTCTTAGCGTGCTGCCATTCGACAGCTCGTACAAATTCATGCGGGTCACCGTAAACGAAAGCGGCGAAGTGGTCAGTTATCTGAAGGGAGCCCCAGAGGCATTACTTCAGCGCAGCCGGCTCTCAGATGCCGAGCGTCAGACCTGGGAAGAAAAGGCAGTCGCTTACGCCGTCGAAGGCTTTCGCGTGTTGGCTTTGGGCCGTCGCAAAGGCGAAGGCGACGACGATATCACGTTCCTGGGACTGGTCCTGCTCTGGGATCCGCCGCGAAGTGAAGTGCCTGAATCAATTCGTCAGGCACGCGAGGCCGGGCTGCACGTGGTTATGGTGACGGGTGACCATCCGGCTACAGCGTGCGCGGTGGCTAACGAGGTCGGAATCGCGCCGGGCCGGGTGCTCACCGGGTCCGATCTTGAATCGCTGTCACTCGCGGAGTTGCAACATGCGGTGACCGACACGAACGTCTTCGCGCGTGTGGCCCCGGAAGACAAACTGCGTCTGGTTGAAGCACTCAAGGCCAACCATGAGATCGTCGCCGTAACCGGTGATGGAGTAAACGATGCAGCCGCACTGAAGCGGTCCGATGTCGGGGTGGCGATGGGCTTGCGCGGCAGTGACGTTTCGCGCGAAGTGGCTGATCTGGTTTTGCTCGATGACAACTTTGCGACCATCGTCGCCGCCATCAAAGAGGGCCGGAACATTTATGAAAACATTCAGAAGTTCATCCGGTTTCTATTCGCGGCAAATTTTGCCCTGACCTTGATCGTCATCGCGGGCGCGTTGGGGACGTTTCTTTTGGGCCTGCGCGAGACCAACGGCGGACTGCTGCTTCCCTTAACCGCAATGCAGCTTCTCTGGATCAATGTGATTACCAATGGACCACCCGCGGTCGTACTTGGCCTTGATCGAAATCACGGGCTCATGAATTGCCGGCCGCGCGATCCGAGCTCACCGCTGCTCGATCCCGTTTCGATGCGCTTCATCGTCATCGTCGGCGGCATTTCGGCTCTGATCGGCGGAATGCTGCTGATCGCGCTTTCTCGATTGGGCTATGGCCCAACGACATCGCGCACGCTGCTGTTTCTCTACGCGAGTATCAGTCAACTGCTGCTCGTTTATTCTGCCCGGCGCATAGTCGCAGTGCCGCGCACCAATTTGGGTCTGCATGCGGCAGTGCTCTTGTGCCTGGGCGTGCAAGTGCTGACCGTGTTTGTGCCAAGCCTGCGAGTGGTGCTCGGATTGGAATTACCTCAGCGATTCGGGCTAATCTGGGTGGGCAGCGCCGTTCTATTGAGTTTTAGCGCTGCCGAGATTTACGTTTCTCTGCAACGCAAGGGGTTGACGATGGGTGTCGGTCGCAAGAGTTTGATGTTGAGCCTCAAATTCGTAAGGCGGCTCGTCGTCGGAGTTGTGGGCTTCACCGTACTGCTGATCGGTATTGCTCTCATCGTGCTGCCGGGACCAGCTTTCGTCGTCATTCCGCTCGGGCTCGCGATTCTGGCGACTGAGTTCGTCTGGGCAAAATCACTGTTGAGCAAAGCCCGCGCGACGATAGTCCGCCCCAAGAGCCAGCGCCCGGCTTAACTCCCGTTTCGCAACCGGGGGAACAGACACGAAGCTGCCACTCAACGATCCCTAATTCCTGGTCTTCACGCCCTCTCGCTGCCGACAACGAATCACATAACCGCGCCGCAAACTAAACCGTTATCAACTGCGGCTCCATGGCGTCGGCTCCAGGCGCAGACATCTTCGAGCCAACGTCTTTGCCAACTCCCACCTCTTGCAGGCATCGCTTCACGACCTTCCAGGTGCGCGCAATGTCGTTGTCCAATCCGACCGAGAAACGAATCAATCCGTCGCCCATTCCCATCCGTTGCCGTTCGGCTTCAGGAATTTCGGCTGAGGTGCTGTGACCGGGAGCACTGAACAAAGTCTTGAAATAACCAAGGCTGACTGCCAGGTAGCCAACCTTCTCTTCCTGCAAACGCAGCATCAGCCGATCGGCGGCAAATTTGTCGCCGACATCGACAGCCACCATGCCGCCATAGCCGTATCCCGGATTCATCAACTGCGTCATCAGTTTGTGCTGTGGATGCTGGGGCAAACCCGGGTAATGAACCGGCAGGCCTGACCATGCGAATCGTTGCGCGAGATAGAGCGCATTCCGGCTGTGATGGGCCATGCGAATGTGCAGGCTGTGCAGGTTCTTGAGAATGCTGGCCGCGCGCATACTGTCGAGCACCGGGCCAAGCAGCATGCACGGTCCATGACCAGTGTTATTCAACCGGTCCACAAACTCGTGCGAAGAGACAATGCACCCCGCGACGCAGTCGCTCGTGCCGTTGATGAACTTTGTCATGCTATGCACGACGATGTCGGCGCCGAGTCTGAGCGGCGAGAGCATCAGCGGACTGAAGGTGTTATCGACCACGAGCTTAATGCCGCAATCTTTGGCTACGCGCGCCAGCATCGGGATGTCGGCGACTTCGAGCAGCGGGTTGTTGATGCTCTCGCAATAGAGAACGCGGGTCCGTGGTGTAATCGCGGCGCGCACAGTTTGTTCGTCGCGCAAATCAATAAAGCGCGAGGTAATTCCAAACCGCGGCAAGAGGTTGGCGAGCAACGCATAGGTCCCGCCATAGACGGTGCGCTCGGAAAGAATCTCGTCGCCTGCCGAACACAACTCGAGCAGTGTGCAACTGATTGCCGACATGCCCGAGGCCGTCACTTGCGCGCACTCGCCCTCTTCCATCCGGGCCAAAGCGGCCGCCAGATATTTGTTGGTCGGATTGAATTGGCGCGAATAAAGGAAGCACCCCTCAATTTCATGATCGAAGAGTTCCTCCATCTTTTTGACGCTGTGAAACGTGTACGTCGACGAATCGCAGATCGACGGATTCACGTCGCCGAATTCACCAAACACCAGGTAGTTTTGAATTTCGGTGGCTGGATCGAATGTCATGGATCTTCTCCTTTGCAAATCGCGGTCGTTTCGCTTTTTTGCCGGCAACCTCCTGGCGATGCGCGCGGCAGACTACGCAGCTCGGCGGCAGATCACTTGTCATTCGCGCAGCCCGCCGCCGTGTAAGCCTTGTTAGCATCGTCGAGGTCCTGCTGTGCGGCGGTCAGGTTCGCGTTCGCCGCCCCGAGCGTGGTCCTGGTCGATGCCAACCTCTGCTGCGCGACCAGGAGATCAGCCTCCAGCCTCTTTGCATTCGTCCGGAAATACGTGAGCCTGCGCTCCGCGGTATCCATTCGGTGAGTGACATTAGCGCAAGCTCCGGCGGCGAGGACGGCTGGATCTCGATCACACCTCGCGCGGTCGCTTTGCGCCGCGGCTATGTCTCTCTCCGTCAGTTCCCTTCTTTTGTTATTCGCAATCAACTCGCCCTGAATTTTGTTGACGGTTGATTGATAGGACAGGTAATTCTTGTCAATCGTCTGCGATTGGATCAGCACTGTCTGGTATGCGCGGGCTGCATCGTCAAGTCTTTTCTTCAGATCTACACAGTTCGGATGCTGGGCGCGCGTCACCAATACGACGAAACCGACGACGACGAAAAGAACCGCCAATAGAATCAACGCCGTCAGAATTTGGCGAAGATAATGCGCCTCCACCTGGTGGTTCAGCTTTTGAGTTGCTGGATTGGATCTCATAACTCCTCCCAAAACATCGACGCGATGTTGTTTCAAGCCCGACGCTCAGTGCGCGAGCTCCTCTCGCTCCGCCTCGCAATCATCGCAATAGAACGTACTCTCAAGTCCCATCTCCATCGCCGACATCGCGTCGTGAAAGCTGATGTCGTCGACGAAGTAGAGATCGCCGCAGGCGCGGCAGGCCAATTCCGATTGGTTCGGCCCTTTGCGGAATTTGGTCGGTCCGATTACCGGATTTTGTTGTTCTTCGGGATTTATTGTCGATCTGAGTGTCACTGGAGCACCTCCTTTGGCATTTGAGATAAAAGGGGAAAGTCCTATTTGTCGTGGAGTCCTCATTTCAACGTATGGCGACAAACGTGCCGGTACCCGGCCGGATCAACTGACCTGTTGGGCTTTCACCCAACCCGGTCAGTACCGCTGCTCAATCCAAAGCGCCGGTTTGGGGTCGCACATAGCCGAACTACTCTGACAGCACAAACTCGCGAAGCTAACCGGCATTACAACGCCAGGATCCGGCGCCAACCGAGTACCCGCACAATGGCCCGTTTAGAATCCTCGTCTGCGCCGTTCCACCATTCAGCACAATGTTCTGATCCAGCTGCGCCGTGGAATCATCTACCGCGCCCTGATAGTTCACCCACCTGTGCAAACCCGGATCGTAAACGCAAATCCAGTTGATTCCCGTCGCCAGCGCCAGCTGATCGTTCACTTGCGCGATGTGATTAATCACTCTGGACCGCGTGATCGAGGCGAACGCCTGTCCGCGCTGGGACACTTCGTAATTGAGCTGCCACGCTGCGTTTGGATTTTGCGCCGAGTACATCGCTGAGTCGTAGACCAGCAACCCGCCGAACGCGTACATCAAAGCCATCGTATTGCTCGTTTTGCAGAACGAAGGATGGATCTGAATGGCGACGCCCTGGGTCAACGCGTGATGAGATTGTTTGCCTGCGTAATCCGGAATACGGACCCACGCGCCGTGATTGAGATCGTGCACATAGCCGCGTCCGAACTCATCCATGTACAGCTCTATGCGTTGGCCGGTTATTCGTTTGAATGCATAGGCACTAAGGTCCGGCGCAGCTGCTTGCGCGGGTGGCGGAACTGGCGCAGTTCCGACCCGCAGCGTGGTGCAGACCATTTTCCATGCTTGAGCTGCGCGCGTCCGTTCCTGATCGGAACCGACGAAGATTACATGGACCAATCTGCCGCCGGCATATAACCAGTAAACATTAGCGTCACCGGTTTCTCCTTTCAGCGTCGCTCGCAATCGAACCCCTTGAGCCGACACGCCTGCGATGGTTTCCGTTATCGGAGTCCGCAACGCCTGAACGCCGAACCTGGCGATCTCCTGTTCCAATCCCTTCACGATCGCGTCGGTCATCTTAGGCTGCACTTCCGCCAGTTGCTGCGCATTCAATTGCAGACGCAACGCGACAATAATGATCTTGGCTTCGTCCTTACCGCGATCGAGATTCAACTGCTGCGCGTTTGCGTCACTTTCATCGCTCAACGGCCAATCGGATGGATAACTAAACGACAAACCGTCGCGCAGGTAACGGTTGGTCTGCGCCATGACTGCTTGAGCCAACCCGAGTGCGAAGAGCGCGATGACTAAAGACATCAGTCGGCATATTTTCTGCCTTCTCATGTAACGCCTCCATTTCTGCGCACACCAAAATCAGACCTGTCTGCTCACGCCGATGGGTTTTCGCCTCTCATTGACGCAGCAAATTTTCTATGACTTCAGAGCCTACTTAGTTTCGCGCGACGATAGCGGCTAGTCGGTGACTTCCGGGTTCTTCATCGGCACCAGGTGCGCGCCGATAGCCTGGTAAGTCTTCACCACGTCGGCATATTCGATCGGGGCCTTCTTTCCGTTTGCCGGCTTGGCCTTCAGCACGATGTCATTCATCGAGATGATGCCGGCCAGTGCGCCTTCGGCGTTGAGGACCGGCAGACGGCGAATCTTGTGTTCCCGCATGGTTTCCAGCGCCTGCTTGACGTCTTCGTCTATCTCTGCGGCGAACACCTCTTTGTGCATGATCTCTTCAACCGAAATCTGCGACAGATTGCGATCCCGCATGGCGCCGGCCATGCAGATGTCCCGATCGGTGAGCATGCCTACCACCTTCTGCTCTTTCACCACCGGCAGCGCGCCGCAGTCGTTTTCCCACATCTCTTTGGCCGCGTCGGCCAGACTCTGCGTGATCCAGACAGACTTGGCATCTGGAGTCATTACTTCTTTCACTTTCATAGTCGCCTCCTGTTAGCTGCTCTTCGACGCCGGCAGATCAAGTTTCGGCTTGCAGCTGCCGGGCACACATCAAGACTTGTTTGCCTGTTATTGTTCGCAACGAATGTGCCGCTTGAGTTTCCTAATTAACTGCCAGTTCGGTCGAAGCAGCTTGAGCGAACTTGCGCACACGAGCGCGCGGAAAACCGCTGAGGAAAATTGCGCGTGCGGTCACGTCGACCGGAGAGCTTCTGATGAAGAGGTCTGGGGAAAGTCGCGCAAATGCGAGAGGAGAATCGCTGCCAAACTTTTGTTGCGCGGGTGCTGCCGGTAACTGCCCAGCTAAGAAACCGCAGCAGCCTGACGACCGAGCGCAGCCTGCGCTTCCTGATCGAGAACCGTCACGGCCTTAGCAAACAACGCATCGGCCTCTTCGCGATTATTGCCAACCGCCGTCAGACCGACGCGTCCGTGCGAGCCGAGGGCGCTCATCATGTGAAAGACGACGCCTGACTGGCGCGTTTGATCGAAGTGAATATTGTGACGCGCGACAATGTCGAACAGATCGTCGGGCGTAAACACCCGATAGAGCGGCGAGTCCTGATGGTCGCTGGCCACGAAACATTTCTCGTGACCAAGCGCCGTGTGAAAGACGCCATGGTCCGCGTCGTATGCGCCATCAGTCAGGAACTGCAGGGTCAGGAAGGGATGCGTGGTGCCGCCTTTGCGGAGATTGATTTCAATCGCGTAGGCCTTCCATTCGTTTTGTTCGCGCACCGTGACAAAGTCGATGGCGAAACGCCCGACCACGCCTTCGCGCGCCAGACGCGCACCGACTTTCGACGCTTCGCGCATGATTGTACCGGCGTACGCCGGATCGGCCGGAAAGCGACACCCGAGATAAGTTTGACCCGATGCTCCGCCCAGAACTTGATCGTGCGTCGACAATCTTTCGACCTGGCCCAAAGGAGTGATACGCATTTGCGCGCTGGGACTGCGGAATTCTTCACCCTGGATTCGCTCTTCGACGATCCCGCCGCGCTCGTTCAACTTCTTCACGTATTCGTCATAGGTGACACCTTGCAATTCAAACTTCATCGATTCGAGCCGCTGCAGGATCACGTCGTGCTCCGAAGTTCCGGGAAAAGCCAGTGCTTCGAGATCAACCAGGGCGTTGCCTTCTCCCGACACACCTTCATTCAGTTTCACCAACACCTGCCGCAACCCGGGCTTTTGCCTGCGCATCTCGGCAATCGCGCGCGCTACCTCATCGATGCTCGTCAGATTTTCGATGCCCAAAGGATGCGCCACACCTTCGTCAGCGAATATCTGCCGGCTGCCGCTCTTCGTGCCAATCCAAAACGTTTTGGGATCGGCGCCGTACATCGGGATCCCCAGCCGAATCGCGAGATCACGTTCCATCGTCGTGGTGTTGTAAGGCACCAGGTGCGCGCGATCGAAATCGAGTATCAGCGAACGGAGATGCTCGATCAGCCGCGGGCGCTCCAGCAGCTTTAAAGACAACGGGCGCGTCGACGCGTCGAGCGGCGATACCAGGAACAGACGTTTGCGCGCATGACTCGAAATCACACCCGGCAACAAATCGAGATAGTAATCAATGATGTTCGGATGAATCGTCTGCGACGTGACATAAATCAGACGCGCACGCGGTTGGCGCAGCAGCAGCAGCAGAAACAGAAAGCGCTCTTCGTAAGCCTGCAGCTCCGCACTCGAGCAATCAAAATCAATCGTCAACGACGGCACCACGACGATCGTCTGCTCATCCTGATTGAAAGATTGGATCGAGCGCCACAGCGGCACCAGCTTTTTTTGTAATCGATCGAATTCAGCTTCGGCTTCGGCTTCAGTCAGACCGAGCGTTGGTTTTGGCAGGTCACTATTCATATTGTTATTAGAATTAGGGATGCGGGTGCTTCAGTGAACGTAACATCAGATTCGGCTGTTCAGCGCCGTCCAGGAAAGTTTACAAACCTTTACATAAGCTCGAGCCGATTGGGTGTAACATGGCGGCCATGCGATCGTTGTTGGTAATCGCGATTTCCTTTCTGGTGGTTGGATCCGGTGCGTTATTGTTGGCGAGGTCGAATGCACGGCCGAAAACCGAGACGATCTCATCGCTCCCAGCGACCAATCTGAAGCCTAACTTCGATTCAGACATAAAACCTATTCTCCAGGCTAAGTGCCAGCCTTGCCATTTCCCGGGCGGCAAAGTCTACGACAAGATGCCGTTCGATAAGCCGGAAACCATCACGCGCTTGGGAACAAAACTCTTCACCCGCATCAAAGACGAAAAAGAACGTGCGGTAATTCGCGAATTCCTTGGCCAGCCCTGAGGTCAGTACCCCGTTGAGTAGCGACCCGTAACAATTTACGTAACCTCAATTGTTGGATCAGCGCGATCCGGTCGATACCGCTCGCGGTCCTGACCTCATCCCAACCGCCATTATCACCAAAACGATCAATGGAACCGTGTTGTAAAGCGGCGCCATCCACCTGAGGTGCCCGCTCAGATAATCGAACCAGTGAATCGCGGCCAGGAGGAACGCGAACACGATCAGGAAATAATGAACTGTCATCCTCCTTTCATAGTTGAAGATGCACCAAAAAAACATCAACCCAACAAACAGTACCGCGGCCGCCTGCTCGCGTAAGATATGCGATAACACAAACGATCGCCCGGTCTCTGGAACGAGGAAGGCGGGAAACAGTAAGTTGACTACGCCATAGACGAGCGAAATTGCTCCGAATAACCCATAGATGATCAGATTCGCTTTCCTCACGAATGTCTTTTTTTTCAGAAGTGGAGCATCTCTCGTTTCCGCGAGACAGAACTGCTCAAGGCCTGCTGCTCGCGGTGGCTGTGTCCGGCACGCCAATGTCATATTCCGGCTTCGGCATTCCCAGCAGCCATTTATCGAACCAGCCGGTGATGTGTTGCAGGCGCTCAATGCGATGCCACGGCTGGCCTGAACGAGAAAGTTCGTGGCTCTCGTTCGGGAAGCGCACCATGACCGTCGGAATCTTTTTGTATTTGAGCGCGCGGAAAAATTCTTCGCCACCGGCGTAGGTCGGCGTGCGCCAATCGGCCTCGCCGAGAATGAACATCATCGGTGTCTTGACGTTGTTGATGTAGGTGATGGGTGAGCGCGCTTTGAAATCTTCCGGATCGTCGAACGGGGGCGCTTTGAACCAGGTCGCCTGGAACAGAGTGAAGTCAGCCGTGTACCACCAGTCGGCCCAACTGGCGATGTCGCGCTGCGCGACTGCTGCCGCAAACCTGGTCGTGTGTCCGACGGTCCAATCAGTCAAGAGGCCGCCGCCGCTGCCGCCCGTCACGCCCAACTTACTTTCGTCAATGTAGCCGCGCTTGATGACTTCGTCGACGCCGGTCATCAAATCTTTATAGTCATCGCCGGGATAGTGATACTGAATGATGTTGCCGAAGTCCTGGCCGTAAGTCGTGCTGCCGCGCGGATTCGGATAAAGCACAACGTAACCCTTGGCCGCCATGAATTGAAATTCGTGATCGAAGACCCAACCATACGCCGCGTGCGGGCCCCCATGGATGTTGAGAATCAGCGGATACTTCTTCGCCGGATCGAAATCGGGCGGTTTCTGTACCCAGGTCTGAATTTTTTTGCCGTCAAAGCTCGTGTACCAAATCTCTTCCGGCTCGCTGAGATTCAACTTCGAAAACAGTTCGTCGTTGACGTGAGTTAATTGTTTGCGCGTGCCAGTGGCTTTATCGAACCAAAAGAGATCGCCAATCCTGGTCGGCGTCGAAATCAGCAGCGCGAATTTGGAGGCATCCGGCGTCGCTCGAAAACTGACGATGGCTTCGTTGTTTGCGCTCAGGTCAGTTTCTTTGCCGGTCGTCACATCAAAGGAACCCAGCATCGCTTTTCCCTGCTTGCCGACGAGCGCGATGATTGTCTTTCCATCCCGCGACCACACCGGCGGAAAGCCGCCACCACCACGCGGCGCGGTGTTGTCGCCGCCGACGCCACCACCGAGATCGAAATCGAAATCCTTCGTCAGGCTGCGCGGCTTGGCATCTGGCGCCAGATCCATGACCCAAAGATCGGGTTCCGTGTACGAGCGCACCGGTTGATTGGTCGACGCATAAAACGCGACCTGTTTTCCATCCGGACTCACGGTAAATGCTCCGGCGCCCATGTCGAACGACGTCAGCTTCGCCGGCTGGCCGCCCGTCACCGGCAGCCAGTAAACGTCGGTCTGGCCCAGTTCGTAATAAGGCTCGTCGCGATGATCCGAGGTGAAATAAATGCGCGAGCTGTCTTTGGCCCACGTCACGTTGCCGTCGGAATAACGACCGCTCGTTAATTGTTTGGGCGTGACTTTCTCGTCACCTGTCTTCGGCGCGGTGACTACCCAGATGTGACCCGGATGTTTGAAATCAAGATACCCCGCGTCGTTGTTGCGATAGACCGCGCGGGTAATCACGCGCACGTCGCTCTCGCGTTCGGGCGACGCGCTCGGGCTGGGGCTGGCGCCGGGTGCAGGGCTCGGCCGCGGCGCAGCTTTCGCGATCTCCTCGGCGGTCGCGCCGTTGCCAAATGCGATCAGCTTGCCGTCGGGAGACCACTGCGGCCCACCCGCGCCCCGCGGCACCGAGGTGAATTGAAACGCTTCCCCGCCTTCCATCGACAACATGAAAAGCTGTGGTGGCTCGACCCGGCCATTCGCCTCAGGCGCGCGCACGAAGCAAATATATTTCCCGTCAGGCGACCAACGCGGCTGCCCGTCTCTGGGGCCGGCAGTCATCTGGCGCGATTCACCGGTTGCCGTCGAGACGGTCCAGATCGCCGTGTCGTAGCCGTCCTTGCGCGAGTTGACGGTCACGCGCACAAAGGCGACGCGTGATCCATCGGGAGCAACTTGCGGATCGGCAATCCATACGAAGTTGAATAAATCTTTCTCGGTGATCTTTCGCTTCTGCGCATACGCAGGGACGAAGAAACAACTTACCGTGATGACAATCAGCAGCAATCGAATTCGCATAGACTCACCTTTCGAAACAGAGCTTGGCAATGGCGGCGGCTATTCTACTCTAAGTCGCGATATTCAGAAGGCATTTATCTGCTAATATCGCCGCGCTCAAGTGTCAGAAACCTTGACGTCGCTATGATGTGACTTCACGGTGAGGCAAGCCTCACCGCACCGCAGAGCGTAAGCTGCAATGGCATACACCGTTGGATCACTACCAGACTTCGAAAACCATTCACTCTCACTCGACCTTGTGATAGTCTTTTCGCCATCCGAAGCGCTACGCTCCTGGTTTTTCTCCGCGGGCCCCGACTCCGCTACCTAAACGTTATGATGTTGGATCAGTGTCTCAATCCACTCTACGTTTATCGCAATCGTGAGCGCGTGCTGCCCTTTCTCAAGAAGCGCAGCACAAACTTCATTCGCAATCGACATCTTAAGCAGTTCAAAAACCGCCATCTCGGTGACCGCTGTTTTATCATCGGTAATGGACCCAGCCTCACCATCGACGATCTTTCGCGCCTGAGGTCGGAGACCACCTTTGCGGCCAACAAAATCTATCTCGCGTTTGCAGAGACTGACTGGCGGCCGTCTTATTACGTTGTGGAAGACGATCACATGATCCGGCAACATCACAACGCCATCCGTGAGCTACGCGGCTTCGTCAAATTTGTTAGCGATGACTGGGGTTCATGTTTTCGCGGCGACCAGGACGTCGCCATGTATCCCCGGACTCTCCTGGACCTGAATCGCTTTCCCAGATTCTCAGGAAACGCCAGCCGTCATGTGTTCTGCGGCTACATGGTTACTTACATAAGTTTGCAACTTGCTTACTTCATGGGATTCAGGCAGGTGTATCTGCTCGGCGTGGACTTTGACTACACACTCAGTCACAACGGCGCCGACACGATTGTGCACAACCCTCAACATCCTTCAGACCATTTCACTTCCCAATACTTTCAGCCGGGCGAAAAGCGTTACGCTCCGCAACTCAACCGCGCCCTGCGTGCCATGCTCTGCGCCAAAAACTTTTACGACGCCAACCAAAGAAAGATTTGGAACGCCACGCGCGGCGGTAAGCTGGACGTGTTTGACCGCATCACGCTCGAAGAGGTTCTGGAAGCGTAGATGTCAGCGCAGCCGGTAAAAATCTTTATCGGGTCAGGCGAGCAAAGTCTGCTTGAAAGAAAGGTTCTGATCTACTCCTTACATAAACACACCCGTCGCGAGCTCGATATTTCAGTTTTTAACGGCACCCACAACGCAGTTGAGAAAGAGGGACAGGCCCCCAAACCGGCGCCGCTGCCGCTCGACCTCAAGTATCAGAATCAAACCGAATTCAGTCTCTACAGGTATCTCATCCCGGAACTCTGTGATTACCGCGGGCATGCCATCTACCTCGATTCGGACACTGTCTGCCTGAGAGACATTGGAAGTCTGTTTGATTTGCCAATCGGCGAGCACGATTTTCTGGCGAAACGGGAGTATGCGGAAAGTGATGGCGAGAAGATGTGGGGCCTGAGTGTGCTGCTGATCAATTGCGAACGGTCGCGCTTTCCGCTGCGCGAAATTTTCGACCAAATCGATCGGGGAGAGTACACCTACACTGAATTCTCACAGATGGGCAAGCGGTTCCTGGCTCGCCGTCCTTATCAAATAGCTGAGCTGGATCCTTCATGGAACTCTTTTGATCAAGCCGACGCAGATACAAAGCTGATTCACTATACGAATCTCTTTAGCCAGCCCTGGAAATTTCCCGGTCACCCTTACGGCAATCTTTGGTTCAAGTACTTGAGTGAAGCGCGCGCAGAGGGCTTCGTAAGCGATCAGGACATCGACTTAACCATTCAGCGCGGGTTTGCCCGGCCTGATTTGCGAGATGGAAACCGTGTGCGGGTCTCAACTAAGTTGAGACGTATGTTGAATCGGCTCAAGCAATAGAAGCAAAGGAATCGGGTAACCATATCCATGGACTCACGGAAGGCAGCCCGGAGCGCTTCGAGAAAGTAGCCGGTGGTCGAAGACCACCGGAAGCTTGGTAGAATATTCAGCACCCTGAAAGGGTGCAAGAGACTTACGGCAAGTCTAAAAACGAAGGTCTGGCACCCTTTCAGGGTGCCGATAGTCTTATCGCTCTTACCGGTGGTCTTCGCACTGCTCCGACCACCGGCTACTTTCTTGCAACCCATCCGGGTTGCTTTCGGTGAGTCAACTATGGAGTTGCCAGAAATCGCTTCGTGCACGCCAGACTTAAAACGCTGTCTCTACCGATCCCGATCGCTGCTGGCCGTTTGCGCCGGACCGAGCACGCGATCCACTTCAGCGCGTAATGCATCAAGCTCCTTCTTCAGCACGTTGTAGCGCTCAATCGCATCGCGCCCGATTTTCTGATCGACATTCGCGGTCATGCTCGCGAGGTAATTGATGTGCGCTTGCAGTCCCGGCTTGCTGTAACGAACCGGCTCAGTCAAGAGCTTCGCCGCGATCGCGTTTACTTTCGCGGCCATTTCGTTGTCGGCGGTCGAAGCATTGCGCAATTTGGTTTGCGACTCGCGCACGCGCGCGACCAGTTGATTCACTTGCGTCACCATCTCGCGCATGCGCAGGTTGTGTTCGTACTGCTCTTGCAAGTCGGCAACTGTCACGCCGTC
>Ga0207511_100024_pt1 | contig 40981 bp, 30 predicted proteins | sample NitcycUWRSCHO22C_FD_188265 | JGI IMG/M metagenome (GOLD analysis project Ga0207511, IMG submission 188265) | Soil microbial communities from Arlington Agricultural Research Station in Wisconsin, USA - Nitrogen cycling UWRJ-SCHO22-C (SPAdes) | ecosystem: Environmental > Terrestrial > Soil >... | reverse complement strand
GCATCGCCATCAATGCGGTGCCCGCGTGCGGACGAGGGCGTCCGCGCTCCCAGCATTGGCCCGACTCAAATGTGAAGACAGCTCTTGGACAGAGCCTCTGGAGGACCGAGAACATGACCCGACTAGCCATCGCCTTGATAGTGTTGATGACACTTACAATTTCGCTGTTTGCAGGGTCGCGCTCAACCCAATCGCCCGCCCAGTTACAACCAAACTCGCTCTGCGCCAAAGGCGAACGCATCATTTTCAGTTGTCCAATCAAACGTCCCGCGAAGATCGTGTCGGTTTGCGCGTCGAAGGATCTGACCAGCGATCGTGGCTACATCCAATACCGCTTCGGCTTACCCGCGAAAGTTGAACTGGAATATCCGCAGGAGCGAGCAGGCAGCCAACAGAAATTTCAATACAGCCATTACTTCCGCGCCCGGGTTGATCTGACCGAAATCACCTTCACGGTCAACGGCTATGAATATCAGGTGACCGACGATTACAACGGCGAAGAGAAAACGGCGCAGACAATTCAGGGCGTGATGGTGACCGCGCCTGGCAAACCGAAAGAAGTCAGCTTCGCGTGCCGCATCAAACCGAAAGTTGACTACACCGATTTGCAAGCGGCGCTGCCGAATTCGCAATGAGTCGTCGGTGTCAGTACCGGGAGCAGTAGCGACCGGATCAAGTGACTCTTCAAGATTGCGCCTTGATCCGGTCGCTACCGCTCCTCGGTACTGACACTGCTGGCCTCTTTAAGAGAGCGCGCGTTTCGGTGCAAGCCTGCCAGCTTGGCACGTTTCATCGCGCTGCCACGAAAGCGAGCCGCGTAAGCTTCCGGCGTGAGTTCGAGAATCTCTGAAAGCGCTGGATTCACACTATCTTTGCGCGGCTCGAAACGTGATTCGCTCGTCGTTGGCGTCATCTGATTCCAGGGGCAGATGTCCTGGCAGATATCGCAACCGTAAAGCCAACCTTCAAGATGCTCGGCTACGTCCGCGCGAATCTCAGGCGCGCGCGATTCGATCGTCGCGTGCGAGATGCAGAGATTGGCGTCGAGGACATAAGGCTCAATCAGTGCATTCGTGGGACAAGCATCGAGACACAGGGTGCAGCTTCCGCATTGATCAGCGATCCTGGTTTCGTCCGGTTCGAGTTCAAGATTCAGAAGCAATTCGCCGATGAATACCCATGAGCCAAATTCGTTGGTGATCAGATTGGTGTGCTTGCCAATCCAGCCAAGGCCCGCGCGCGCAGCCCAGGCTTTGTCCATCACCGGTTGAATGTCGACGCAGACTTTGCCTTCAGCTTCCGGCCATTGACTCTTGATCCATGAAAGTAATTCGCGCAGCTTGTCGGCAATGATGTCGTGATAGTCGTCGCCCCAGGCGTAGCGCGATACTTTGCCGGTGACCTGCGGGCCCTTGATCCGGTCGCTATGCTTCGCACCCTCACCTCGGTCCTCTCCCAGAGGGAGAGGAAGTGAGCTCGCGGTACTGACACGCGCAACGTCATGCTCATGAGGTGTGTAGTAATTCAGCGCGACCACGATTACCGAGCGTGCGGGCGCCCAGAAGAGTCGCGGATCCCCACGTTGCGACGGGTCGCGCTCCATCCATTTCATCTCGCCTTGATAACCACGGGCGAGCCATTCCCGTAGACGATCTAACTCAGTCGAGAGATTTTCAGCGCGGGCGATTCCGACGTTCGAGAATCCGAGCTGCAGCGCTCGATGCTTTATCTGTGCGGAATCGATAACTCCCATGGTCGTGGCGTGAGCAGTCAGTACCATCCGTGTCAGCGTATGGATCAAGTGACGTCGGGTTATGCATTACGGAGCTATGCCGGTGGCACTCACTCGTAGATGGTAAGGGAAGATCGTCGCAAACAAAAAAGGCGCGCCTCAAGTTGAGACGCGCCTTTCGTTGGTTAAGGAGTTCTGGTTTAGAACTCGAAGCGAACGGCCAACTGGACCTGACGCTCGCGGAACAGAGTGCTGTCAGCCCCCGTGGTTTGGCCGAAGGACGAACTGAAGTCGATGAACGGGCACGGCGTAGCTGCGGAACAGCTGCCGCCACTTCTAACCGTATACATGGTCGTATTGACTCCCGTAACCTGAGTACGATTAAAGAAGTTGAAAGCCTCGCCGAGCACTTCGATCCTGGCCTTCTCTCCGATCGGGAATCGCCGCGAAAGCCGGAGATCCAAGTACTGGATAGATGGCTGATGGAAAGCGTTGCGCGGCAGCAACTGGAAGCGAGTTGATCCGCCGGTGCCGTTGACGCCGCCGCCCGGGGTGCTACCTGACAGGCCGAAATTATTGGCCAGGCTGGTGCTACCCGAAATGTTGCCGTTGAAGCGCGCGCCCGAGAACCAGTTGAAGATCGGCGAGATCGTCCAACCGTTAAGGAACGCGTGCAGGAAGGCATTGTCCTTGTTGCCGTAATGCGTGTTGTAAACCATGCTGTAGACGAACTTGTGACGACGATCGAACGCCGAAAGAGCGCCTTCACCACTTTGATCAAACGCATTCCAGGGTAAGTTGCTCGAGGTGAAAGTCACTGAACTCTGGCCGTTGTCATAGGCTCTCGACAAGGTGTAGCTGCTTTGGACTTGCAAGCCACCGGTCAGGCGGCGATTGAATTGCAGCACCAGCGCGTGGTACTTCGAGAACACGTCGCTGCGAATTTCAGTGATTTGAGCAAAGTTCGTATTTGGGCGCGCGCCGGTGTACAGCGGGATACGCCAGAATGAACCGTCGTTAGGCCCGCCCACGACCTGATAAGTTCCATAGTTCGAGGGCAACTGAGGCAGGTTCGTGTCTACGAAGTTCGGCAGATATTGGCCGAGACTGCCCAGGTAAGAAGCTGAGACGACGGTATTGCGCGCGACTTCACGTTCAAAGATGAAATCCCATTGATGAATTCGCGGCAACTGGAAATTCTGGGCGAAGTACTGCACTGCCGGAGCTACCAGGGTCGTGGTGGATCCGCCAATCGGAACCAGCAGGTTCGGATAGACCGGTAAACACGTGGCCGTGCAACCGGTGGGCAGGCTGTTCGCACTGATGGTTAATTGGCGCTGTGCCACGTCCGGGCCGACGCCAGTGTTAATGAGCGCGTTGTAGACCGTCGAGTTGATTACGCGACCATAGTAAATGCCATAGCCACCGCGAATCGACGTCCGGCCATCGCCCTTCACGTCATAGGCGAAACCGATGCGTGGTCCATGATTGTTCTTGTCACTTACGCGATTGCCGGTTTGCGGCAGCGCCGGGTTGATCCGAGCAGCAACATTGAACGGGTTGCGCTGGTACTCGTAGCGATAGCCCAGATTCACAGTCAGCTTGGGCGAGATGCGCCAATCGTCCTGAACAAAGAAGTTCAGGTCCCGCGTCTTCATGATCAGACCGGTTACGCCAATGCCCTGGTTGTAGTTGCCGCCGTAGCATCGACCAACGGTGCGCGTGCTGCTGTAGCACGAGGTGGCGGCCGGCAGTCCGGAGCGGAAGTTGGTGTAATCGATGATGAAATCGTTCAAGCCCTGATAGAAGTTCAGGGTGTTGGTGGCGCCAGTGTAGTTGAACTCACCGCCGCTGAAGCGAAGGTTGTCAATGATGTCCTTCACCATGTTGACGTCGGCGCCGGCTTTCACCGTGTGCGAGCCCTTGGTGTAGGTCAACGTGTCGGCGAATTGTGTGCGACGCTCATCGGGGAACGCGGACCGCTCGAGGAATTCGGGAATTCCGAAAGTGAACCCGTTGGTGATGAAGGTCTGTGGCGATCTGCCGTTGACTGAATTCGTCGGCTCACCGGCATTGGGCGGCTGGCTAAATTCGTATTCGAAGTCCTGACCGTACTGGAAACGAAATTCGTTCAGCAGGTGATTGCTCAGGGTTGAAGCCAGGCGCGTGTTGAAATTTCGAGCGCGAACAAAATCGTCGCCGAAGTTGTCAGTCGCGCGCTGATTGATGGCTTGCGTTTGAATACCCGCCGGTGAATCCCAGTGCAGGTCGTTGTAGGTGAAAGTGATGGTGTTGCTGTTATTGATGTGCCAGTCAACTTTCGGCAGGAACAGGCGCTGGTCACCGCGACGCGGTACTTCACCAGAAATGCTGTTCAGGAAGTTGACGGCCGTGTCGACCTGAGCGGTGGTCAAACCCTTGCCCGAAGCGGTCGAGCCCGCCCGAGCCGTGGTTCCCGAAAATGCCGGACAAGTCGTGTTGTTAACGGTCGTACCCAGCGCGGTAGTCAACAAGCAGCGGTCAACGCGATTGAGGAAATCGAGCGTGGTGAACTGCGAGACGCCGGGAAAATTCCGGCGCTGTTCGTCGTAGCTGAAGAAGAAGAACGCTTTGTTCTTGGCAATCGGTCCGCCGACGGTGCCGCCGTACTGATAACGCACGTCTTCCGGCTTGAAGGCGGTCGGCGTCGACACACCGTTCACAATCTGATTCAGGAAGCTGCGCGGATTGCGCGCGCCCCACTTGTTGTTGCGATCGTACAGGAAGGCCGAACCGTGAAATTCGTTGGTGCCACTCTTGGTCACGGCGTTGGTGACGCCGCCGGCCGAACGGCCGTACTCTGCTGAGTAGCTCGAGGTGTTCACCTGGAACTCTTTGATCGCCGCCTGGCTGATTACGTAGCTGATGCGGGTGCGGCCGCGCTCTTCAGCGAAGAAAGCCTGGTTGTTATCGCCACCGTCGATGGTGTTGTTATTCAACAGGCCGGAGATGCCGCGGAAGCTGATCAGACCGAAGGTGCCGTCGGGCACTGCGCCCGGAGTCAGGATCGCAAAGTTGGACCAGCGACGACCGTTGATCGGGGATTCGTTAATCGTCGTCTGGTTGACGTTGCTGGAAAAGTCCTGCTGGGTCGTATTGATGACCGGCGCTTCGGCCGTCACCTGAACTGTGTTGGTTGAACCTGCGACACCCAGAGGTATGTCGAGCGAAGTTTCGCGCCCGACTTCGACGACGACTTTTTCAGCGCTGAAGGGCGCGAAGCCGCCGCCGTTTACACCCACGGTGTAGGTGCCGGTCTGCAGGTTGGAAACTTTGAACCGGCCTTCGCCGTCAGTCGTGGCGGTATCTTCTTTGCCGGTTTCGTTATTCTTTACGGTGACCGTAGCGCCGGGAACTACAGCCCCTTTCGGGTCGGTGACCGAGCCACCGATGGCTCCCGAAGTAGTTCCCTGCGCCCAGGCCACCGCGCAAAACGCGAAGACGAACACAGGGATAAAACATAATCTTAGAAATTTACTCATAACAGGAGAACTCCTTAGGGAAATCAGTATCGTTGAGACCTTGCAGCGCACGACCCGTCGCGCGCCGATTTTTGTGAAACTACCGAGAACTTTTTGGACTGCTTCTTCCGAAGGATTGACTGCGAAAAAGTGCAGAACGCGGTTTCTATCATGATGGGCGTTAACTGCGCAAGCATAAATCAGGTTTAAATAGTGATTCTGTCTAACGCTTGTGCTGCTTGAATTCGTTGCCAGTGCGTCGGTTCCGAGGCTGAACAAGCGCCAGTTTTCGCAAGAATTGTGCCTCAAAGGACTCCAGCAGTGCGTCGCCGGAACTCACACAGTTTTCGCCCTTTTAAGACCAGCGTAACCGGCAATGCTCAGGCTGCGCACGAGAATTTGGATATTCTATGAAAATCGCAAGTGCTCACTGCGACACTCATCATTTGATCTTATGATCGCGACCAGCAAGGCTGTGGATAGGACGAGAGAATTCTGAGTGAACTTAGACGCGTTCACAGATGATCGCAATGCCCTGACCCCCACCGATGCACGCGGTCGCGAGACCGTAGCGACCATTGCGCCGCCGCAGCTCGAGCAACATCGTCAACACCAGGCGCGTGCCGGTCGCGGCCAGAGGATGGCCCAGCGCGATCGCGCCGCCATTCACATTCGTTTTGGTTCGATCCAATCCAAGTTCCTGCTCGACTGCCAGGTATTGCGCGGCGAAAGCTTCGTTCACTTCTACGAGGTCCATGTGTGATAGTTTCAGACCGGCTTTCTCGAGTGCTTGCAGCGACGCCGGCACCGGCCCGATTCCCATGTACTCGGGTTCAACTCCGGCATAGGCCCAACTGATAATGCGCCCGAGCGGTTTGAGATTCTTCGCTTTCACAAATTCTTCGTCAGCAATAACGAGCGCTGCGGCGCCATCAACAATTCCTGACGCATTGCCGGCAGTGACGAATCCATCTTTGCTGAATGCCGGTTTAAGTTTAGCCAGACCTTCGAGTGTGGTCTCCGGCCGCATGTGATCGTCGTGATCGAAAATCGTCGTGCCTTTGCGATTCTTGATTTCGACCGGAGTTATCTCTTCCGCAAAGACCCCCGCGTCGAGCGCTCGCTTGGCCGCCTGTTGTGAACGCAGGGCGTATTCGTCCTGCGCGTCACGACCGATTTCGAATTTGCGCGCGAGATTCTCAGCCGTTCCGGCCATCGGTGTGTTGCAGTAAGTGTCGAGCAGCGCGACCATCAGACTGTCTTCCAATTTCCCCTGGCCCAATCCAAAACCTGTGCGCGCGCCGCGTATGACATGCGGCGCCTGCGACATCGATTCGATTCCGCCCACGAGACAGGTGCGGGCCTCGCCAAGTTGAATCATCTGCGCGCCGGAAATTATCGACTGGATACCGCTGCCGCAGAGACGATTGACCGTCAGTGCCGGCCGATCGAAAGGCACGCCTGCTTTCAAAGCCACGTGGCGCGCGCCGTAAATCGCATCGCCGGACGTTTGTAAGGCGTTGCCGATAATCGTGTGATCGATCTCTTCAGCTGCGACGCCCGTCGTCTCCAGCGCCGCGCGCGACGCGGTCGCGCCGAGATCGATGGCCGAGATATCTTTCAGTGCGCCGACGTACTCGCCCATCGGCGTGCGTTTACCACCCAAAATGAAAACATCACGAGACATGAATTAAGGTGACCTCTCTACAGACAAGAATTCGAGCTGCGCCCGAAACGAAGAAGGCTAACAAAGCGGCGTGGCAAGATCAATTGGCGGGGTAAATTGCTACTAGCTTTAGCTGGTGGGATCGGAATAAAGAAGGATCGGCTTTAGTCGAACTTAGTTATCTCATCGGCTTGCGCGGCAACTTCTCATCGCGCATCGCGGCCTGGTAAACGAACGCTGCGGCCACCGCGGCGGACTGTTTCAAATCTTCGGCGTACACATGATCGTAGACATCCATGTTGGTGTGGGCAGTGCGCGGATTGTTCTCCATGAAATCGCGGAGAAACTGAAAGCCCGGCAGGCCGATCGCGTCAAACGAATTGTGATCGGTCGCGCCGATACCTTCGATCGTCAGCGTCGTCGCACCCAAATCTTTCAGCGGCGCCAGCCATGATGCAAAGATCGGCCGCGCCGCTTCGTTACCCTGCAAATAGACTCCGCGAATCTTGCCGGTGCCATAGTCGAGATTGAAATACGCCGAGAACTTTTCGTATTCGCCGGTGAAACGCCCGGGCGCGCCAAAATGCGCGGCCACGTAAGCGCGAGATCCGTATGCGCCCTGCTCTTCAGCGCTCCACAGCCCGATGCGAATCGTGCGGCGTGGTTTCAATCCGAGCGTCTTGATGATTCGCATCGCTTCGAGTGCGACGGCCGCACCCGCGGCGTTGTCAGTGGCGCCGGTCGCTGCGTGCCATGAGTCGAGACAGCCCCCGAGCATCACTACCTCATCTTTCAGATCGGTGCCGGGAATTTCAGCGATGATGTTCTGGCTCTTCGTATCGTCATAGTGAAAGGTCGCACGAATGTTCACTTCGACTTCGACCGGCAGACCGCGCTCGATGATTCGAATCATGCGATTGTACTGCTCAGCCGCCACCACCACCTGAGGGACCAACTTTGGTTTGCTCACGCTCCACGGCACTGGGCGCTGCTCGGGCGGCGTGTCGAAGGGCGTGGGAATGGTGACGCGCGTGACGTAAACCACGCCGCCGTCGCCCGCTCCGGGCTCGAGCGTTACTGCCGGATCTTCCGCATACAGCAAACGCCACTTTTGATAATTAAGATCGATGCGCGCCCTTTGCTCCGCACTCATTTGAAAACTCGTTGATTCGCGCGGCGCGGGTTTGGCATTGGCGAGTTTCAATAATTCTTCGTCAGTAAGCCGTTTGGTTTGTGGGGTGAACTCGACCGGCACTGCGCGCGCCGGCGCCACCAGGACAATCTTGCCTTTTAGTTTGCCGCGATATTTTTCGAGGTCTGCGGTGGTGCGCACGTCCATCAGCACGACTTCGCCACGGACCGGACCATTCGTGGCTGGACTCCAGGCCTTCGGGTAGGCAATCAGCGAACTAAAAGTCGGGGCCGTCATGCTGGCGGCAAAACCATCCAGTGACCAGCCGCGACCGAACTCCCAGGCTTCGGCGTGTGCATTCGATAATCCCCACTTGCGCATCAGCTCGAGCGTGTAGCTTTGCGCTTTCTTCAGGCCGGGCGAGCCGGTCAAACGCGGGCCAATCACATCAGTGAGATAACCGACCGTCTCCATTACCTGCGGGTGCTGCATTGCTTCATCTTTGATTCGATTGATCGTGTCGGCGTCGACCTTTTCCGGCGACGTCTGCGCGGCGCCGCTGGAAACGAAACTGCAAATGACTGTGAAGGCGAGAATGATTCTGAAGAAAGGTGGCTGAACGGACATGGCTGCTCCCGATGAAGATCGATTTAAGAGATGAGACGCGGCAAGCGGCTGATTTCTTCCGTTCCCTAATCGATGAATCGATGCTTCTCGCGATAGCGATGCAGTAATTCTTCGAGAAAGCCCTCGTAGGTGAAGGTGGCGAGATCGTACTGCGGGCGGAGTTTGAAGAGAATCGGCATCGAGACACGCCAGGCCATCCACTGTCGCGGATAATCCTTCAGGTCCCAGCGACGGCGCAGGAAACTTTCGACGACCGTGATTTCCTGTTCGGTCAGTTTGTCGAGGTTAGCGGTGAAGGCCACCGGCGCGAACGAGCGTCTCAGAGCTGCGTCAGATATCGGGGAAGCGAAGACTTCGGCGAACGCCGGCGCTTCCGCTTCGCGCTCGCGCACGACCACGGTCCCGGCGACCAAATCGCCGACACGTTGATCGCGTTCTGTGGCAAAGACTGAAATCAACCCAATCGAATAAAAAGGTGGGACGAGGAAGTCAACGACCCGCAATAAGTTTCGCACCACTGCTTCAAAAAACGAGATCGGTCGACCGTCTTCGCGAATGACTCTCAGCTTCAGCCAACGCTTGCCTGGCGTTTGGCCGCTCCAAAGCCATTCGAACACCGCGAAATAACCATCGAAGATTACAAACTGAATGACGATCAGCAGGGCAATGACCCACTTCGGCGCGTTCATCAGCGTCGAGCCAAAGCTGGAAGCGTTGGAAATGATCGCAAAGAAAATTCCCACGACCATCAGCGTTACGATCTGAATGGTATGGTCGATAGCGCAGGCAATGAATCGATTGCCGATCGAGGCCAGGGCAAAGTGGAGCGGCACGCGCTCGGGCGTTTCGATTACCAGGGTTTCGTCAGAAGTGATCACTGCTGACATGTTGATGCTTCGGCCAGTTGACTGAGGGCCAGGTTGACTGCTTCAGGATATAGCTGGTGTTCTGCAATCAGGATGCGCGCGGCCAGACTCTCAGCGGTATCGCCCTCGGATACCGGCACCTCGCGTTGCGCAATGATCGGTCCGCCGTCCAACGTCTCGTCGACAAAGTGTACCGTGCAACCGCTGATGGTCGCGCGCTGGTCCAACGCCTGTTGTTGAGCATTGAGTCCCGGGAATGACGGCAACAGGCTGGGATGGATGTTGAGGATGCGGCCGCGATATGCGTCTATGAAATCAGCAGAGAGCACGCGCATGTAACCCGCGAGACACACCAGATCGATGTTGCGCAGTTTTAGCGCGGCGACGATCTCGCGATCATGTTCTTCACGTGAACGGCCCTGACGTTCGATCGTCACCGTCTCAATTCCGAATTGCATCGCTCTTTCCAGGCCGGCGGCAGTTGGCTGGTCGCTGATCACGACCGCCACTTCCGCGTTCGCAATCGCGCCGCTGCGGACGCCGTCAATCAGCGCCGCCATATTTGAGCCGCGCCCGGAGATGAGAATGGCAATTCGCTTGATGGTCACAACCCTAGCCCTGGTTTCTAATTAAAGATCTGACCGAGGTGGTGATTCAAATGATCGACGTAATCCTTCATCAGATATTCAAGGGTCGCCGGTTTTGATTGCGGGACCGTTTTGAAAGCGATCTCTTCCAACGTGTGCAGCGTGCAGGGCGTGCCGAGCTTCGCCGCGTCAGCATGCGACATCAAGTGGTGCAGATGAAGATTGTACGCGCGCCACAAATCGACCAACTGCAACCACGGGGACTCCTGATAATGATTGGTTTCTACCCACCCATTCTGATCATAACCGGGGAAAACCAGATCGTCCTTCAATTGTCCCAGCACGAATCGCGGATGGTTGTTCGCCGCCGAGTCGATCAGATGACCGATGATCTGTTTCGCTGACCAATGGTCCTCAGCGCGCGGGCGCCCGGCCTCGCTCTCGCTTATCTGCCGCAGGCGCTCGGCCGACGCCTCGATGGTTTGCTTGAAATCATCCAGCCATTCCATTCTCGAATCTCCTAAATCAAAGAGACCTTGCGGTCGCCGCGAATGACGCAGCCGATTTCGTAACACGGCTTGATCGCATCGCGAATTTCCGCGGCGTCTCCGGCATCGCACACGATCACCATGCCGACACCCATGTTGAAGGTGCGATACATTTCCGGTTCCGCGATGTTTCCGGCGCGTTGCATGACTTCAAATACCGGCAGCACCGGCCACGAACCGCGTTTGATCTCGACGGCAGTTTCGGCCGGCAGGATGCGCGGGATGTTTTCCAGTAATCCTCCGCCGGTAATGTGGGCCAGTCCTTTAATGACTCCGGAATCGAGCAGCGGCCCAAGCGCACTCAGATAACTCAGATGCGTCTGCAACAACGCGTCGCCTATAGTTTGGCCCAGCTCATCGATAAACATGTCAGGTGCATGACCCTGCGTTTCAAAAAATAGTTTGCGCGCGAGCGAGTAGCCGTTGGTGTGCAAACCAGCTGACGGCAATCCCAACAACACGTCGCCGGCTGCGATCGTTTTCCCGTCGATTATCTTGTGACGATCGACGACTCCCACAATAAACCCGGCAATGTCGTATTCGCCGTCCGCGTAGAAGCCCGGCATCTCAGCAGTCTCGCCGCCGAGCAATACGCAGCCATTGTCGCGACAGCCGTTGGTGATGCCTACAATGATGCTGGTGATAGTGTCCGGCGAGAGCTTGCCGGTGGCAATGTAATCGAGAAAGAAAAGCGGGCGCGCGCCCTGGACCAGAATGTCGTTGACGCAGTGATTGACGAGATCGCGGCCGACGGTGTGATGAGTTCCGGTCGCAAAAGCAATCTTGAGTTTGGTGCCGACTCCATCAGCCGAGGCGACCAGCACCGGCTCGCGCATGGTGGGAAACGAACCTTCGAACATGCCGCCGAAGCTGCCGATGTCCGACAGCGTGCGGCCATTGAAAGTAGTACGCGCGAGTTCCTTGATTCTCTCAGTCGCGCGATTCGCCTCGTCGATGTTGACGCCGGCGTCAGCGTAAGTTGCTGGCTTGCCTGGATGATTTCCTGCCGAACTCATAGTTGTTGAGTCTCAATGTTCCTGGCTCATTTTCGATCGCGCGCTTTTCACCTCAGTCGCACGATTGAACGGCGTGTATTACTTCTTTCTTTATCTCGTATATTTGACCATGCGCTCTAATCAACACATAGTCACTACCGGAAAATAGCACGTCGACTCTGTCCGATTTTGTTATTTCAGGCTCGGTTATTAAGCTCCCTGTCGCCAGGCTGGAATTAGCAGGCTGGGAAACTGGCTCGGGTCGTGTGGCATTCTCAATCGGCAAAATTTCCTTCAGGGTCGTCTTTGATACGCCACTCTTTTGCACATCAAGATAAGCACAACGTGGCCGGACGCCGCCGAGGGATTGCGGTAGTTTTGAGTAGAGTAACCCGACGTAGAAGACCAGTGCGCCAATCCCAAGGGCCATAACGAAAACGGCAGTGATGATGAAGCGAATAGTTATGATCAGCTTGTCCTTCAGACCCGAGCCGGTTCGACCGGCTCGCAGGTTAAGCGGATCGCCTGAACTAACATCAATAGAGAAGATTGAAAGTAGGAGAACTAGTGCCGCTAAGGTCGCCAAGGACCATCCAATAAGATTGAATCTCCCGGAGAAATATTTTCCCAAAGCGTCAATCCACGTGCGGCGATAGATAATGATCACGAACAAGAGTCCCAGTAAAATCCTGACCACCTCACCCCACCATTTGCGCGTTCTCCATATATTCATCCATGCGGGCAAACGTAAATGGTGGGTCCAGGCGAATAGAATCAGATAGTAAACTGCGGCAATAATCATTAAGGGAACTAAGCCCGCTATGAAGTACTGCGATTCGAAGGCGGGCAGAAGTCCTAATTTATTTAGATAGGCGTTGACTGACCATACAATGTAACCAAGTATGTAAAGCACACCGCCTACCACCAGAATTCCGTCGCGAGACTTGCCAATACTTCTTAGGGCGGCGTTGGCCTTTGGCAGAAATTTGTGCTCGGGAGTGGACATGGTTACTTCCGGTCCGGCTACTTCCGGGGCTTAGGGTTCCCGCTCTTCGGTTTCGGCGGCGGACCGAAATCACCGTAGGCGATAAATCCCGATCGTGACGAATCGTCCTTGAATCCTTCGCGACCGGTCCAGATATCTTCCTTCGCTTCCTTCGCCGTTTTGATTTCGTAGAACTTGGCGGAATCGCGTTTGCCATTCGTCGTCAGAGTGATTTCGCCCTGCAAGTCCGTTCGATACAGCTTGGCATTCATCGCTTTCAGGCGGTCGAGAACTGACTGCGCCGGATGACCATAACGGTTCCACTCGCCGTCGGAGATAATCGCAGCTGCGGGTTGGACCCGCTTCAGGAAATTCTCTGACGACGCGTACTTCGATCCGTGATGACCGACCTTGATCACGTCCGCTTTCACATTAAGACCTACTGAGAGCAGCCGGGTCTCCGTTTGAACTTCGGCGTCTCCCATGAACAGCATCGAGAAGTCGCCATAATCAAGCCGCAGCACAATCGAATTGGCATTGATGTCGTTGCCGCCCGCCTTCATGTGATCTTTGGTAAAGAGAGGTTCGCTCGGCGCGAGCACCGTGACAATCACTCCGCCGCCAAGATCATACTTCTTTCCGGCCTCGACTCTTTCGTAGAACTGCGCGCCGGACTTGGACACGGCGTCTTTGTACTCATCGAAAAACGCATTGATCGATTTGATCTTGTTCTTGGCAGGACGCGGAGTGGGCGCCGGCTTCGCACCTTTCTTCGGTGTCGGCGTCGGCGAAGGAGCCGGCGTCGAGAGATCGACACTGTTGTCGACTATCCTCGTGACTTTAATTCCGTTGAGTACTTCATCGGCGCCGCCGATATGGTCGGGATGCGGGTGCGTCGCGATGAAGTAATCGAGCTGTTCGATCTTGTATCGCTTCAACGCGTCCAGAATGACTTTGCCTTTTCCGGCATCGCCCGCATCGATCAAAACCGACTTTCCGGTGGGCGAGATGATTAGAATTGAATCGCCCTCACCGGGTCCCACGTCGAGCACATGCACCTGCAGCTCGCCCGTCGGTTTCGGCACACGTTGCGCGCGCCACCAATTGACCAGATCGAATTTCCAGGCGACAGCTCCGGCGGCCAGGCCGATGAGCAACACCACCGCAATCGCGCAACCGCAGCCTCGAGTCGATCTCTTCATGGTCTTCGGAGCTTGGGGGGCTCGCTGCTCATAATGCGAGGCAGAGCTTCTTTGTCGTACTTGTTCTGAAGTTTTTGCACTTTCGGGATCTGACCATGCTGCCCGCGCGCGTAGGCGCGTAACAGTTTGTCGGCCTCTACCGTGCGCCAGACATTTTCCCTGCCGAGCGCTTCATCAATTCCCAGGATGAGATCAGCGTCTTGATCTCTATCCTTAATCATGGGATGAAATTCGAAGTTCTTGATCGAATAGGCGGGCAGCGTCGTGGCTTCGTTCCAGGTCACCCGGGTGATGCGGCCGTTGTTTCGGGAATCGACCAGGAGCAAAGTCAACCTGACACCGACCAGTGATTCGTCCGATCGATTCGCCAGCGCGCACCTCAGCACAAACTCGCCTTCAATCTTTATTAACTTCGGCTCATCGATGCGCGCGGGCAGATCGAGCACGTCAAAAAACTTAACTGGTTGCGCTGCTGGTTTGGGTTCGTCCTGTCGCGCAAACGCCGGATAGGTGGCCAGGATCATCAGCGCGACGACCAACGATTTCATGATAGGCGAGTATGCGACCCTGAGACCCATTCGCGCAACTATTATCAGAACTTGACCCGCTCAAGCACCAGCAGCCCGACCGACACCAACGCCAGCACGTACATCACCGGATGAATGTCGCGGCGCCGCCCCACCATCAGATACAAACCGACGTGCGAAATGAATCCCCAGAGGATTCCCTGTGTGATCGAAAAGGTGAGCGGAATCAAAATCAAGGTCAGAAATGCGGGAATGCCCTCTTCAAACTTCGAGAAGTTTATTTGTGCGACGCTGCGAAACATGGCCGCACCGACGAGAATCAAAACGGCGGCCGTCGCGTATGGCGGGACCATCCCGGCGAGCGGCGCGATGAAGAGACACGGCAGAAAACAGAGCGCGGTGAAGACCGAAGTCCAACCCGTGCGGCCACCCATCTCAATGCCGGCAATGCTTTCGATGTACGCCGTTCCGGATGACGTGCCGGCGACTCCCGCGCCCATCGTGGCCAGCGAATCGACGATCAGTCCCTCACGCAAATTGCGGGGGTGACCTTGATCGTCGAGCAAGTCCCCCGCGTGCGCCACGCCGATGAAAGTCGAGATCGAATCGAACAGATCCGTGAACAGGATCGCGATGATCGATGGGACCAGGCTCAACTTCAGCGCGCCCCAGATGTCGAGCTTGAGAAAGACGCTTCGGAAATCGGGCAAGCTGAGTTTTTGCGCGGGAGCGATCACCAAACCAAGCGCCCAGGCAATCAGAGTTATCACCACGATGGTCGCCAGGAACGCCAACGGGCTCTTGCGCGACATGAGAAAGATCGAAAGCGCGACACCCAGAATCGTCAGCAGCGCCGGCTTGCCCAGCGCGCCGATCTTCACCAGCGTGACTGGATCGGAAACGATAAAACCTGCGCCTCTGAGACCAATGAAGGTGAGAAAGATTCCGATGCCGGCCGCGGCGGCGATCCTGATTTCGCGCGGAATCGCTTTCGCGATCGACTCGCGAATCGGCGTGATCGATATCAGCAGAAAGAAAACGCCGGCCCAAAAAATTATGCCGAGCGCCGTCGGCCACGGCACGCCTTTGCCGAGCACGATCGTGTAGGTGAAGAACGCGTTGATACCCATTCCCGGCGCGACCGCAAACGGCAGCTTCGCGTACCAGCCCATCAATAACGTCATCGTGAAACAGATGATCACGGTGGCGGTCAGCACGCCGCTGAATGCCATGCCCGTCTTGCCGTCGGCTGAGAGAATTTGCGGATTGACCACCACGATGTAAGCCATCGTGAAGAAGGTGGTAATGCCGGCGATGGCTTCGGTTTTGAGGTTGGGTTTTTGCGTCGAGTCCATTGATCGCCACGCAGATCGATCACAACGCGTTGGGATAGACGAACGCGAACTCTAACACAGATTGACGGTTACTTTAGAGAACGAGGAAGTCCTAAAAAACATCCAGCCCCGTGGGCGGGTCTGTGAATCGTTCAGCCAACGTTTGTTGATAGACGAGTTCCCATCCGAGCACCGTGGCGCTGGCAACAATGATCAGAAGGACCACGGTAATAAGGCGAACTTTGCGCGCTGACATCATAGTGAATCAAGAGTAACAGTTGCGGCTGGATTAGCTCTCGCCGTTCTCATCTTTGAGCATGCGGCAATCGCCTTGAAAGACCGCGCCGGGTTTGATCGAGAGTGTGCGGGTCGCGATGTTGCCGCGCACTATCGCTCCCGGACTGACTTCGACTTTCTGGTGACCGGTGATATCGCCGACCACCGTCCCGTTTACGACGCAGACGGCGACATCGATCTCCGCCTCGACCTTCGCCGACGGATCCACGATCAAAGTGCCTTTGGGCGAGAACACTTTGCCGGCGACGTGTCCGTTGATGCGCAGAAGATCTTTGAAACTGATCTCGCCGTTCAGCTCGGGTTCGCCGGCGCCGTTACGCAGCCGTTGCTTGATCGTCAGCGTGCTGGCGGCCGCGCCTAACAGACCGCAGATGGTGCCATCAACCGCGATGGTCCCGCGGTAAGTCACTTCGCCGGTAATCACCGGAGTGCGTGGCTGAAAAGTCGCCGCCTTTCTCGGCTGGGGCGGTGATACGGAATGAAGTTCGGGTCGGGCAGCAGGCGGTCGCGTAACCAGATGCGGCCCGCTCGGGCCGATCGCGTTTACGTTCGCTTGTGCTGCAACCAGTTCGGGTGCACACGCCTCTTCTTGCAAAGCGGGCTTGGCAGCAGGCATCGAGATTTCTCCTCGGAAGCCTTCGGGGGCTTTCCTACCTATTCATTTTTTGTGGGAAGCTGCCCGCTCAGGTCGTCCGCCGAGCGAGCCTTAAAGAAAACCAGCAAAAAGTGAGCGCACCTTACCACAGCAGTGGCTCGCCATTCAAGACTATTGTTGATGGATTCTTCAGAATTGTCTCTGGTCTGTTCTTACGCCGACGCCCCGCGATGCTGCCCAGCGAATGAAGCTTTGCTAAAGAATTCTACGTGCGTTGCGGCGAAAAAAATTTATTTATTGATGCGCTGAAGATTTGAGTTACTTTGCGAAATTTCTGTTCATTGACGGCCATTCTCGCTAATGGTAGAACGCCTCCGCTCAACAGAGTCACACCTCAAAAGCTTTCAGGTGCGTGGCTCAAACGAAGCTACATGGTGCGAGCGATCGCACTATCTATCCAGGGGTCAACAAGCGCTTTGTCTGTGCCCACGGCTACCCGCCGATGGGACGCGTTATTCACCCTTTGAGAAGATCCCATGAGGGTCTTCTCGTCAGTTCGGAAGGAGAAAATTCGATGAAAAACAAAATCGTTCTGGCCAGTCTGCTGCTGATGTTTGCGTTTGCCAATCTGGCGGTGGCGAGGAATTCGTTTAGAAACAATGGCGGTACCGCGCCTGAGGTCCAGTTACATCGAAACGAGCGATCATTAGTCTCGCTGGAAAAATTGGCTTACAGAAACCTGCGCGATGCGCAGCATTCAACGTTCTTGGGTGAAGACCCGTCGAGTCTGACCTCCGCGGAGTCGAGACCGATCCTGCTAAACAACTTGCCTTACAAAAATATTCTTAATGCCGGCAAGTGGTCTCGAATGTTAACGGGCAGGGCGCTATCGACTCGGTTGAAAAAGAACGCCCACGTGCCGCAAAGCGGCGACGAAATGTTTATGGTCGAGGAGTACTCAGGAGGCGGAGGCTGTAACTGGAGCTGCTGTTTCAAGCAGTGCATGGGCAGCGCTATGTCCGGAACCGGCACTCTATGCACCAGTAACTGCACTGCTTGTGGCGTGACTGGTGGTGTATGGCCGTGTGCGGTTTGTGCGGGGTGTGGAACTGTAGGCTTCGCCGCTATCGAGTTCTGTGCTCTGCATTGTTGCGTCGATCCCGGGTGTTAGAGCCAACGGGGCAAGGCGTAACTTCTTTGAGTGCAAAATGAAGACTGAACGCGTAGTCGAAGGTTAGTCTGTCAACGAAAGGAATGACTGCCATGAAATCCGTTTCGCAGCTTATAGGGTGCCTCCTCACGTTTGTCCTGGTCCTTGGGATGGCGCCTGCCTCTCCGGGTCAGACTCCGGCAGGCGGTAGCCAAAATCGGAAAGACACAAAGAAACTCCAGGCGTTGACGGAAATTGAACGCAGAGGACTCGAAAATCTCGATCGCGTCGCGCTGGAGGCGCGTCAAATCGACAACGTAGCTATTCGCACGGAGTTGCAATCACTTATTGGGGATGCGTTGTGGGACTTTGACAAATCACATGCGCGAAGCATTTTTGTCGACGCATTCAAAAACGCCTGCGCGATTCCCGACAAACGGCAAGCGACGGTTGCGCAAACGCAGGTCCTTGAGCGAGTGTGGGCGCGCGATCGGGTGCTGGCGGAAGACCTGATGAAGCAGCTGGCTGATCAAAAAGAGGACACGAAGAATGATCCGCACGGAGATTTCGGCGTCGCAACCCAGTTCGGAATGAAAGCCAGTCCAGTGAACCAGCAAAAACTGGAGCTCGCCAGGGAACTGCTCGACGTCGATTCACGCGCCTCCGCCGAATTAATTGGCATCAGTCTGCAAAATGACGTAACTTTTCCCGGCATAAACCTGCTCGCCCAATTAAGAGCCATAGATCCTCAGGCCGCCGACATGATTTTTCAACGGGCTGTCCCTCGATTGGCAAATATGCCTGACACTGCCGGAATTATGGCGGCGATCGCCATGGGTGATTATTTGGCTCCATCGTGCGCCCTGTGTCCGCCGTCCGCGAATGCCCCAAGTGCGACGATCTATTACAACTCCGCATACAGTCTGCTGCGGCGATCGCTCGGACAATCTGTTGTGCCGCCCCCTCTTAAACGCGATCTGCAAGATCGACTCGGACAATATTTTCACGAAATGCAAGCGATGCTGGCGTTGACGTTGAGCAGATTCGCGGGGCCGACGGATCTTCCTCAACTGGATGCAATTTACCGGCAACAGCTCCAGACCCTGGAACCGCTCAAGCAACAGAAGCTGGACGCTTTGAGGGCCATGCAACAGTCGCCAAATAAATTCGAAGACCTGCGTCAGAACGCCGAGACAATTCCTGACCCAGAGGATCGCGACAAGGCGCTGTTCGCACTAGTTGGAGAATCGGTGCGAAACGGTGCGAATGGCGAGCGGCTGGCTAAACTCTCAGACCTCGTCGAGAAAATACAATCCACTGAGCTGCATGACCGAGCCTGGTCGTTGCTCAAGCGGATCGAAGTGAAGAGCTTGAGCCAGGCCGCGAACTTCGAAGAGGCTTACGCTCTGGCGTTGAACCTTCCCGACGCTGCCATTCGCGCGCAAACGCTGAGGGACGTTTCGCTGGCGGTGACACGCAAGGGTAGCCAGACCATCCGGGGCTCCGATCTGCTCTCGGAAGCCCTTGCGGCCATCAATAAAGCAGATGCTTCGATCGATCGGTCGCGACTGATGTTCAGAATTACTGGTGATTTTGTAAACCTGAAGGAATACGATCAGGCGTTCAATGCGCTGCAGTCTGCAACGAACAGCCTGGTTTCGTTAAAGCGCGATGATTTCGACCAGACGCCTAAGGCACCTGCGCCTAACAGTCTCTTTGATTACCGCAATACCTTTGGGCGGTTGGGAAGCGTCGACTTTGATCGGGCCATGTTCCTGGCTCAAAGCATAAAATGGCGTGAGTTCCGCCTGGCCGCTGAAATCGTCACCTGTCAAAGCGTGCTCACCAGGAAAGGATGAAAGCGATGCTCACCTATTATGCGTTTCCGGTAGCAGGCGCCATCCTGCGCCAGCTCACTTTCCATTTTGAATATTCAGCGCCAGCACGTCTTCGAAAGCGCAAATCGCCGCCTTCTTGATTGGTTGCGGCAGTTTGAGGTTTTTCAAATCGATCGTTTTGTTGCCGACCATGCGTGCCTGGCCCAGCATGACCATGCCCTTGCCGGCGTCGGCATAGACGGGCACCAGCATTTTGAAATTATCGGAAACGCCTGATTGGGTCAGGTGCGCGTTCAGCACCGTCCCACCCTCGGTGAGTTCATAGTCAAATTTGTAGCTGGGCATCTCGGTGCCATAGACATATTCGTTGAAGAACCAATCCATCTTGCCGTTCCCGTCAAGGTCCATGTTTTTGGTCATGAACTTTTCTACGGTTTGTTTCAGGTCTTCGGTTGAGACGTCCTGGTTGTAATGCGACTTGATGAAGTCATGCATCATGTCCATAAATCGTTTGTCGCCGCCGTTCGCGCCATCGAACATCATCTGGCGCAACATGTGCAGGATGAACGCGCCCTTGGGATAGACGAGGAATTGATATGCGGCATAGGTCTTACCGCTGCTGAGCCGATAGCCCTGCGTGACGGGTCCCACGGTATAGGGTTTCAGGTCGTGGGTCGCCGGTCTCGCCTGGGTAATTCGATCGTGTTGGTCGTGCCAGAACTCGAGGAACTTGCCGTTGTCTTTCATTACAAATTGGACGAACAACGAGGCAGAGAATTCCGCGAAGCCTTCGCTCATCCACTGATCGTGATAAGACTTCCACCCGACCATGTGCCCCCACCACTGATGAGCAATTTCATGTGGCGCCACGTATCGAAAGAAATTATTCGTTGCGAAATTGATGTTACCTGACGCGAGGTAACGCTGGGTCGGATCCATGAACGCCGTGAACGGCATGTAGACGAGCGTGGGCCATGCCTGGCCAAAATTACCGGCTGGTTGTTGGGTGAGCGCCAGGCGATCGAAAGGCAGCTTGCCAAAGTACGCGTTGTAAATGCGGGTTGAGTTCTCTGCGTCGGCGAGCATGGGGCCTGCCATGCCCACTGTGTTCATCGATCCCGTGCCTCCGCGTACTACCGCGTTTTCGTTGGCGTAGAATTCGATGGTGTAGCCCGTGTCGCTATCTTGCACCTGTTTCTTCTTGAATAATCCGTAGTTGAATCCAGCGACTGCTAACTGCGTATCGCCGCTGGTCCACTTGGCCGCCATCAGATCGCCGTCTGTCGCTTCAGCCTCGACTGGATTGCCGGTGCCGATGAGTGTCTTGCCTTTCGGATAACGGAACGTCACGTCAAAGCGGGCCCGGTCGCCGAAAGCGGTGCCCTCGTTGTTTGGATACCAGGTCAGCCGCGCGCCGGGGTTAACAAAAAAGTTGCCGCCGCCCGTGTCGATGAGCGCGTCACCTCCCGCATATTCAAAATTGATTTTATAAGTCTTGCCGGCTACGAGGGGCTGAGGAAGTATCACGCCAAAGTCGGCGTCTTCATCCTTCGCCTCCTGCACGAAGGCGAGTTCTTTGCCGGCTTCATCCCGCACGCGCGACACGCGCAACGATCTAAACAGGCTAAACGGCAGTACCCGCGCGCCGTTATCCTGGACCTTCAGCGTCACGGTGTCGTTGGCGACGAACCTGGTGCCGCGGATGGCTGCGTCGACCTCGTGACGCACGATGTCATAGATGCGGTGATCTTCATTCGATGACGCCGTGCCGTTGGCATATTCTTCGGCGCGATGAAACGCAGTCCAGGCGCCGCGGTCCGTGTCGCCATAGCTCGAGAGCAGGACTTCTTCCGGCGACACCTGCGGAATTCCCAACGGGTCGTATTGGAAAAGCAATTTACTGTAGCGCTTGCCGGTAATGAACGCGGTGAAGAAGCCGGGCCGGTTCGTGTTATCGAGATCGACCAGCGTGCGCAGTTCATAGTTGCGCCGCAAAGTCTTTCGGAGCAGCGATTCGTTATCACGATAAAGGTCGCGCGCGTGTTCGGCTTGCGGCCCTCCGGTCGCCATCTTCGCCTGTGGCGACGCTTTGATCTCTTCAAAGGTTTTGTCGGTAAAGCGCAGGACCAGACGATCGAAATCTTCCTTAATCGAAGTTTCGTTGGTGAAGAGCGAGAGATTGTGCTTTTCAATCTCGGTCGGCGGCGTGAGCGTCAATTGGCCCTGGCCGATAAAGACCGCACCGACGTCGCGATCGTCAATCGGCGGCGGGAAGTAAATCTCGCCACTCGTCAAAGTGAAGGTGGCCGCGTCGCGTTTGAGCACGAGGTTGTTGACGGTGGCGTACGGTCCGGCTAAATCGCCCGCGGCCTTCGCCGCGTCGCGCAATTTGTGGTACGTCGGATCAGTATTAGCCTTTTCGCCGGTGGTGACGGTCACGCTGGCTTCGACCGGAGCGAGATCCATTTTTAGATCGACGGTAGCGGCCGCGCCTTCGTCAACCTTGACTTCCTCGCGCCGTGCTTCGCTGAACCCCTGCGCGGAAACGGTCACGGTGTACGCCCCGGGCGGCAAACCTTCAATCTTGAATTGACCTTGCTTGTCGGTAACGGCGGTGTAGGTTTGATTCGTGTTGGCTTCCGTCACGGTCACGGCCGCGCCCACGACAACTGCGCCCTTGGGATCGGTTACTTTGCCTTCAATGCGTCCGCCGGCGCCGTGAACTGTGATGAGCGGCAGGGCAAACAGAAGAGCGCTGATGACGATCAGCACACGGGGTAATCTTTTATTTTTCATGTTGGTGACCGCGCCGGGAAAATTCTTGGAACCTGGAATCCGGCGACTGCGCCGTTTTGAGTGGTCGCATTATTGGCGTTCGGTGACGGCGCGTCAAGAGTTTTCCCCGCATCACGCGTGCGTTCTTGTCTCCGCGTTCCGCGCATGGCATCCTGACGATCAGTGTTTGTGAAGAGCAAAACCAGGACCCGACTGCTGCGCCGGATGGGCGAAGCGATCGAGCGTTTTCGCATGATCGAAGACGGCGATCGGATCATGGTCTGTTTGTCCGGCGGCAAAGACAGTCATGCCTTGTTGGACTTGCTGCTCGACGTGCAGCAGCGCGCGCCCGTGCGATTCGAATTGCTGGCTGTCAATTTGGATCAGAAGCAACCGGGATTTCCGGCAGAAGTCTTGCCGAAATATCTGACTGAGCGGCGCGTGCCGTTTCGGATCGTGGAACGGAACACTTATGCGGTCGTCCAGCGTTTGGTTCCCGAAGGCAAGACTTACTGTTCGGTCTGCTCGCGCCTGCGTCGCGGCATTCTCTACAACGTCGCGGTCGAAGAAGGTTGCACCAGGATTGCTCTGGGCCATCATGCCGATGACATCATTGCGACCTTCCTGCTCAATCTCTTCTACGTCGGGACGCTGAAAGCGATGCCGCCGGTGCTGCGTTCCGACGACGGGCGCAATACGATCATTCGGCCGCTCGCCTTCTGCCGCGAAAGCGACCTCGCCCGGTTCGCCAACGAAGCGCAATTCCCGATCATTCCGTGCGACCTTTGCGGGTCACAACCAAACTTAAAGCGCGCGCGCGTCAAGCGGCTGATCGAGGATCTGGAAAAAGAGATTCCGAACATTCGCGCTTCGATGCTGACGGCGCTCGGTAATGCGGTGCCGACGCACTTACTCGATCCGAATTTGTTCGACTTCACCAGGCTGTCATCCGCAACCGGAGACCTCGAGGCCGAACTCGATCTGGTGCTGGGACACACAGACAGCGAACCGGCGCTGGTAACCATTGCCTGATCGAAGTAGCACAAGTTGTTGACTTGCGGCCGGTTTCGCAAATAACAATTTGCGATACATGTTTCCTGTGATTAAATTCGCCCGTGGCGACCAATCCCAAGCGCGAGCTTGATCTCTCCGGCTTTCCCAGCGGCACAGTGACTGAATACACCACGCTGGTCTGTCTCGCCTGCATCTTCGACATCTTCACCAAGCAACTGGGCCTCGCGCCGCGCACGGCATTTTCGGAAATCAAACGCCACACGCCGACGATCGAAGAGTTAACCAGCCGCACCACGATGCGGCCTTATTTCGATAGCGACGAGAAGCACCCTCATTGCCCTCATTGCGGATCGGGCAAGCGCTGGCTCGCGCGCTTTGACACCTGCTGCATCGAAGGCGGCAAGACAACCGATGCGCCACGGCGCGCGCTCATCAAAAAGCTGCCACAGGCCGGCGATCAGTTTCTGTTTGTCGACAAGAAGTCCGACTCGCGCGCGGTGTTCTTCGAATGGCTCGACACGTTGCGCGTGAATTTGGATTTGAATGACGAAACCTGGTTGCTGGCAGCCACGCGCAACTACCTCGAGCGTCGTGATCCGAAAACGAATTGGGAAGAAGTCTGCGCCGGTGTTCGCACCGTCCGCCGGTCGTCTCGCATCGCCGAAGGTTGGGAACGCGACGGCGCGCGTTTATTTCTGGCGCCAAAAATTTACGGCGAGGCCTTGCTGATTCAATACCTCGTCAGCCGCTCACATGCTCACGGCGGATCGACGCTCGAAGGCAGGCTAACGTTGCTGGAATTGATCCGGCGGCTGCGATATTTCGGATATCTCGATCAGATCGGCATCGTCGAACGCGAACCCGGCGAGGTGTTCGAGAAGATTATCGAACACCTGGCGGCGACGCAGGATTGGTCACAGCAAAGTGTCAGTACCGGGAGTGGTGGCGACCGGATCAAGAGCGCCGCTAAAGGAAAGAAAAAAACCTCTAAGAAATCCGCCAAAACCCGCAAATCAAAAAAGACCGCGCCCGAACCTGAAGCAGTGATCACCGAAGCAGTCAAGCTGCATTACATCGTCGATCGGCGCGACTTTCTCGAGCAGGTGAAGAGCGTCTACGCGAGCTATGCGTGATTTCATCGCCTGACTCAAAGTCGATGCTGCTTGCCGCCGCCCAGTGCGGTAAGGCTTGCCTTACCGGACCGCTGACCTAAATGCTAGAGAAGGCTATGCCTGGCTACGAGGCGTAGCCTCGGAAGAAATATTGATGAACGTCCGGAAAGGCAAGCCTTTCCGCACTGGGCGACGGCAAGCCGCTTTGCGGAAGCCGCGATCGTCACGCCTCGCGATGCAGAATGAAGTCCGCAATCGATTTGAGCAGCTGCGTCGATCGTTCGATTCTTTGAAGGGCATCACAGGTCGTACGATGAACATCTACGATCGTCGTGCGCGTCGCCTCGATTCCATGAATCGAGGGGAAGGTCGCCTTCCTGGCGCGCGCGTCCTTGCCGGGCGTCTTGCCTAACTCGTCAGCAGTTGCCGTCACATCAAGCAGATCGTCGGTAATCTGAAACAGCAGTCCTAGATTGATTCCGTAGTCAGTAACCGCCGCGAGCTCCTCATCGTTAGCGCCGCTGATCAGCGCGCCCGCCCGTGCCGCCGTGTATATCAACGCGCCTGTCTTGTGCGCGTGAATCCGATTGACTTCATCGCCGTCGACGGCGTGCGACTCGGCTTCGAGATCCAGCGCCTGGCCCGCGACCATGCCGGTGGGTGTGCCGGCTGCGCGCGCCAGTTCCGCCAGCAAACGCACGCGGAGTTCAGCCGAGAGGTTGTCATCTTCAGCGATCGTCTGAAACGCTAATGCCTGCAACGCATCTCCGGCCAGGATCGCGGTCGCTTCGTCGAACTGCACGTGACAGGTCGCTCGCCCACGGCGCAGATCATCGTCGTCCATCGACGGCAAGTCGTCGTGAATCAACGAATAGGAATGAATCATCTCGAAAGCACAGGCGGCGCGCAGCAGCTGATCTAGCTCAGCCCCGAAAGTTTGTCCGGCGGCGATCAAGAGTGCAGGGCGAAACCGTTTGCCACCGGCGAAGACGCTCCAGCGAATTGCAGCATGCACCCGCTGAGGCGATTGCGACTCTTTCGGGATGAGCCGATCGAGTTCGGTATCGATGAGCGTACGGCAAAAGGCGAAAAATTCGCGGGTGTCGTTGGCGTAAGGTTTCACCACAGAGGACACAGAGGAATTAAACAGTCAGGAAAGACTCAGTCGTTGTCTGATTCGTTCTCAGGCTCAAACGGTGCGGTGGTTGATTGCCCCTTGTTGTCGCGCATCAGAATCTCGATCCGGCGTTCAGCCTGATTCAGACGATCCTGGCATTCGCGTGAAAGCGCGACTCCGTGCTCGAACAGTTCGAGACTGCGTTCCAGCGGCAGGTCACCCTGCTCAAGCTCACGCACAATGCGTTCGAGTTCTTCCAAAGAAGACTCGAAGGTTTTAGGTTTAGTGGTGCTCATTAATTATACGCGCGACCTGCAGTCGGGCTGGCGTCATCGATCGCCGGCTAACGGCTTGGTCTATCTCGCGAGCGGCGAAAGATTGTTTAGTTGCCGCTGCAACTCATCCTGAAAATGGCCGCCGTTCGTTGGCAAATTATTGACCATCGCCTGCGCCAGCATCATTGCCAGCTTGTCATCCTGCACGGCAGTCACGCGCCAGCGGTCGCCGATCTGGATCATTGTAAGCTGAATCTGCTGATCTTTCAGATTCACCGCCGCGCGCGCCGTATTATTTTCCTGCTTGATGTCGGCAAAGCGCGGTATCGCGAGGGCTACGACCACGAAAGGTTTGTCGGCGGCGACGTCGGTCAAACGCTGCAACTCTTTGACGAGTTGATCGTGCAGCGTCTCTTTCACTTTCGCCGAGGACGACATCCGGTTGAGATCGATTTGCGAAGCCCAGACCGCTGACGCCGGGACGCGCGCGCGAATCTGCGAAACAAAATCGGTCGCGATTTTGTCCGTGTCGAGAATGTTGTCGATGCTTGGCCGATCGTTCCGCTGCGTCGCGTCAACCAGCAGGGCCAGTGAGTACGCCGGACTGGTTTGATAATGCCGCCACCAGAAATAACCGCCGCCGGCGAGTCCACCGACAACCAGAATGAGCAGCACGGCGATGATTGCGAGCACGCGCCCGACGCCGCTGCGCGATGAACGCTCGCGCCGACCGCCGATAGCAGACGAGCCTGCCTCGCGGTTATCGAAGTTGATGACGATCTTATTTGGTTTCATCCTATTCCTGTTTCGTCCCTTCGACGCGACAATCTATTTCGCCTTTCCATAACCGCAGCCGTAATTCGTCACCAATCGACGTCTGGTTTGCTTCGCGAACCACGCGACCGTGCGCATCGTGCGCGATGGCGTAGCCGCGTTCGAGCACGCGCAGCGGCGACATGGCGTCGAGCGCCGCGGCGGCGAGGCCAAACTTTCGCTGGGCGGCTTGCAGGCGCGCGGCCATCGCGCTGTCGCGCGAATTATTTAACGATTCGAAGCGGGCGCGTGACGCAGCCAACAACGAATTCAGTTGCGGCAGCGACACGTTGCGCGCGGCCGCGTGCAAACGACGGTGCGCTGTTCCGAGTGCTGCTCGCATCGTTGTTTGCAAACGATATTCGGCGACACTGGTCGCCGTCAACGCATCGCGCAGACGCGCGGCTACCGCATCGAACGCCGTCGATAACGCTAGTCTCTGCACCTGGTTCCGCGTGCCCGCAATTCGATGCCGCATCGATCGTCCCAGCGATTTATTCAATGAAGTCAGCCGCGCGCACAACTCCGCTTCATGTGCGGCGACCATCTCGGCTGCTGCTGAGGGTGTCGGGGCGCGCTGGTCGGCCACGAAATCGGTGATCGTAAAATCTGTTTCGTGGCCGATCGCGGAAATAATTGGGATCGCCGAAGCGCGTATCGTCCGCGCCACGGCCTCTTCGTTAAAGGCCCAAAGATCTTCAATCGAGCCACCGCCCCGCCCGACGATGATTACATCGATGGTTCGATCAAGCTGGCTGTCGCGCAGGGCGCGCTGATGATGCTCGTTGAGAAAACGAATTGCGCGCACGATCTCATGGGCTGCTCCTTCGCCCTGCACGCGCGCGCTCGCGATCAAAATGTGAACCGAGCGAGTGCGGCGCGAGATGACATGGAGAATGTCGCGCAGCGCCGCCCCGTTCGCCGAGGTGACGATGCCGACCCGCTTGGGGAACATGGGAAGGGCGCGCTTTAATTCCGGCGCGAACAATCCTTCCGCCTGCAAGCGCGCCTTCGTCTGTTCGAACGCGAGCTGCAACGCGCCGGCGCCCACCGGCTCGAGCGAATCGACGAGCAACTGGTACTCGCCTTTCTGTTCGTACACACTCAAGCGTCCGCGCGCGCGCATGAGCATTCCGTCTTCAACTCGAAAACGAATCCGCTGGTTCGTGCTGCGATAACACGCCGCGCGCAGTTGGGCGAACTCATCTTTCAAAGTGAAGTACCAGTGGCCGGAACTGTGCGCGCGAAAATTCGAGACCTCGCCCTCAACCCACACGGAGGCAAACCGCTTTTCCAGCGCCCCGCGAATTTGCTGGGTCAGTTCTGAGACGCTGACGGGGCGGCGTTCAGACGGATCGAACAGCGATGCCAGTAAAGGTTGCGACATGATTAGGTGGTAAATCCCGGCGCCAGCAAATTCATCATCCGCGCCGGATTCTTAATTTCCTGTTTCGTCATCCATTCTTCCGATTGGGCCACGAGTTGACGACCGCGATCGCCGCCGCGGACTTCGCCTAATCGTCGTCGGGCGGCGGCAGCGTAGAGTCTCATGTTGACGTTGTCAAAGTCTTTCGCCGCTTTTTCCAACAGGGCGATCGCGCTGGTCTGATCACCGCGTTGGCGCGCGATGCCGGCGCGAATCAGCGTCGCGAACGGATTTGCGTACTGCATCTCTTCTTTTTCAATGTTGGTGGCTAGTTTTTCCGCCAGACGCAGGTGCCGTTCGCGCTGGCTGCCCACGGCGCTGGCCAGCGCCAAACGAGCTTGAATGTGAAGTGCATCGATGCGCAGGCCCTGAATCCGCAGCAGCATCGACTTTTCGACGGCCCTGATTTGTCCTTCGATGTGTTTGTGCGCGACTTCGTAATCGCCGGTGTACATCTCGATCTGCGCGAGGGCCACCAGCGAGCTGTAATGCTGCAAATGAAATCCGCTTCGCGGCCAGGTCGTCATCGCCGAAATCACTTCGTCGCGCGCTCGCGTAGGATCGTCGGCTGCCAACCAAATTATGTTCAGCCGTGTCCGCAGGTCAGTGGCCGAGAACAGGTTTCCCTGTTCCATCGCGGCTGAGAGTAGTTGCGGCACCCGTCGCGAAATCTCAACCATCTCGCCCATATATAACATCGCCACCAGCATGAACCGGTTCGCGATCGTCAGCTCCCAGGTGGCGCCGGTGCACTGGTTGCGCAGAATCTCAGCCGCGCGCTCCAAATAATCAGCGGCCTGTTGCCATTCGCCCATCAGGTACGAACTCAGACCGCGCGCCCAGATGGCCATGGCCTTCGAGTGTGGATTACCGGCCCGCGCCGCGAGCGTCTCAGTTTTTTCGATTAATTGCTTGACGCGATCCTGCGCGGCTCCGCCACCACGCGCGGCGGCCTGGCTCACTTCAAAAGCCATCGCCCGGGCGACGCGGGAGACTTCGCCGGCGCGCAAAGCGAGCAGCAGATGCAGACTTTGGAAGTCGGCGCCGCGAATGAGATCGACCACACCCAAACCGGCTGCGACGGCCCAGCAAATATCTATCCGCAGCAAATCCGATTCGGGAATTTGATCGACGGTCCGTTCGTGAAAGCTCAAACCGCGCAACGAAATCCACAAGCGACGCCGCGCCAGCGAAAGCAGCGCCCGCTTGGGACCTTTGGCCAAACGGAAGCCGGCGCTCTCGAGCACCACGCGAAACACTTCGAGACCTTCTTCGATGTGACCGCCCATCAAAAGCTGCGCGCCCGCGCGTTGTCGCAACTCGAGAGCGCGTCGCGCCGAAGAAATCCTGGCAGCTTCGAGAAACTCGTGCGCCGCTTCCGCCGGCCGCCCGGCGTTGGCGAGCGCGTCGCCCAGACCTACTTTGAGATCGAGCAGGTTCGGCGCGTCCGGCTTAAGTTCGATCGCGCGCCGAAAATAGAGCGCCGCGCGATCGAAGGCCAGCGCGCTCGCTGATTTGCGCGCGGCGGCTTCGGCGTGAATGGCTGCGCGATCGGTGTCGCCCGCGCCGAGATAGTCTTCGTACAGGCTTTCAGGATCATCGAGACCGCGCGCTTCGATCGTTTGCGCCAGCCGGCGATGGATATGACGGCGTTCACCTTCTTCGAGCAGTGATCCGATTGTTTCCCCGATTCGATCGTGATAGATCTCAATGCCATACGGGGCGCCGCCGCTGCGAACGAACTGCGCCGCCCGCAACATCGGCAGCAGATGCTGCGGATCGCGCGAGACCCCGGCAGCCGACAACGCGACTGCTTCGTCAACCGGCCGGCGCGCGACCGCCAACACGTCGAGCAGCTCGCGAGCGCCCGGCGGCAACTGCTCCATGCGTTCTTCGAGCATCGTCGTCAGCGACCTGCCCTCGGCGGCCGCGTGTTCATTCATCATCCCGTAATGCGCCAGTTGCTCGAGCAAAAAAGGACTGCCGGCGGCCTCGCGCACAATCGATTCAATGAATGGCTCGCCGGGAAGGTGGGCGTCAGCAAAAAGCGAGCGCGTCAATTCGCGCGCTTCAGCGTCGCCCAATGGACCAACAAATAATTCGCGACTGGTGGCCGTCCCCGTTTGCGCGAGCAGCTGTTTCAGAAACGGTGTGTCCTCGATGTCGTCCGAGCGAAAGCTGGCAATCAGTAACAGGGGCGGCGCGTCGGGCGGCCGCAGCAGGTCTTCCAGCAGAAAAGTGCTATCAGTATCGGCCCACTGCAAATCATCTATATAGATGACCAGCGGTTTTTGTTTCGCGACATTGGTCAGTAACTCGCGCAGCGCCCCAAAGGCCTGTCGGCGCAACGTGAATAGATCGATCGCGTCCGTCCGGGCCGCACGCGCATCGAAGACCGCGTCAACCTGAAGCATGACGGGAAACACTCTGGCGAGGGCCGCGCGATTTTGCGGCATCAACCCTTCAGCTTTTGCGCGACGCAACGACGCCAGGTGTTTGCTCAAGCTGTCAACGACGCCGTCGAGCGCTTTGTAAGGAACGGACTCGCGTTGATAACAGCGGCCCTGCAAAATGATCGCGTTGCGCGTTTGCGCTTTCAGTTGATCGAGAAAGGCGCGCGCCAGCGTCGACTTGCCCACTCCGGAAATGCCATGAACGTAAACGGCCACCGTCTGTCCGGCGCGGGTGGCGCGAAACGCGTCGTGCAATTCGGCGACTTGATGCTCGCGGCCGAAGAACGGGCTCTCGCTTAACCTCGGCGGCGCTGATCGATTGACGCCGAGCGCGCGCAGGATCTCGCGGCCGGCCGGTCTCGCGTCCGCGTCGCGCCGCAGCAGCTTCATGCAAAGCTCGTTGAGATCGCGCGGGACGTTGGGATTGATCTCGCGCGGCTGGATTGGATCGCGAGTCTGTTTCCGCAACATGACTTCGAAAAATTTTCCGCGGAACGGCAGCCGCCCGGTCAACGCCTGATAGAGCATTACCCCGACGCTGTACCAATCGCTGGCTTTCGAAATTGCGGTCTGCGCGCCCTGCTCCGGCGACATGTAGTCAGGCGTTCCCGCCAGCAGGGTTTCGTGGAGCTCCGGATTGATGTCCTCAACCAGTCCAAAGTCCAGGATTACGACGCGGCCTTCATTCGTAACCAGCACATTCGAAGGCTTGAGGTCCCGGTGAATCTTGCCCAGCTCATGCAGCCGGTTCACGCCCTCGGCGAGTTGTCGCAGCGCCGCGCGCAGGCGATCCTCATCGAGCAGGAAATTCGCGGCCAGCGACTCATCCTGCGCGGACACGCGTTCATCTTCGTCCAGAGAGATATGCGAACTGTCGAAAATTTCGGTGTCGGCTTCCGAGTCCGTCGATTTCATCGAAGTCTCGCGCGGCACCGGTAGCGTGTTCTCGTTATCAGTAGCAGGCGTGCCCACCGAGTCTGGCCGCACGTAATTGATGAAGGTCACGCCGTCGATCAATTCCATGGTAAAGAACCATTCGTCATCCTCGGACATCAGTTCATAGAGAGTCACCAGATTCGGATGAGAGACGTCCGCGAGCGTGCGAAATTCACGTTTGAAGCGATAGATGTGCGAAGCTTCGGCCAGGGTCAGGGTCTTGAGCGCCACGGTGCGATCGGTTTCGCGGTCGTGGGCTTCGTACACGACGCCCATGCCGCCGGTTCCGAGACGACGCCGCAAACTGAAGCGCGATGTGCCGACGAATTCTCTGGCGGGTTTTACCACGAGGGGACCTCTGAACGCTGGAGCGACAACGAACGTGTTGACAGATGAGCAATTGTGCCTTACATGAATTGCGCAAGCAAATTTGTGTTAGTGATCGGGGTGATGATGGATTGGCGAGTTCTGTTCACGACGTTTGGAATAATTTTTCTGGCTGAGTTGGGCGACAAGACTCAAATCGCGGCGATGACGATGGCGGCGCAGAAGAAGCGTCCGTGGGAAGTTTTCATCGGCGCGTCGCTGGCGCTGGCCGCGGTGTCGGCGATCGGAGTTTTGGTCGGTACGGCGTTGGGCCAGTACTTGCCGATCGAGTGGATCAAACGCGTCGCGGGCGCCGCGTTCATCGTGATTGGGTTCCTGGTGCTGATTGGAAAATTCTGATCACGATTGATTGCCGAAGACTACAACGAGTCAGTACCATCCGCGTGAGCGGATGGATCAAACAGCTAACGTAGGTTGCTAATTTATTCCACCCGCTGACGCGGGTTACGGACCTCACCAAAGATGCCGCAGACACGTCACACAGAAAAGCACTTCACCGCGGGCGAGACCGTCCGCGATATCGTCATCGGCATGTCCGACGGATTGACTGTGCCGTTTGCGCTGGCCGCCGGATTGACGGGAGCGATCAGTAGCGCCGGGATCATCGTCACGGCGGGCCTGGCGGAAATCGCCGCCGGTTCGATTGCGATGGGCCTCGGCGGTTATCTCGCGGCCAAGAGTGACGCCGAGCATTACGCGAAAGAGCGAGAGCGCGAGAAGCGCGAAGTCAAAGAGATTCCCGAAGAGGAAATGCGCGAGGTGGCCCAGGTCTTTCATTCATATGGACTGACGCCCAAAGAGAGCGCGCCGATCGTCGAAGCACTTTCCAAACATCCGCAGAAGTGGGTTGATTTCATGATGCGGTTCGAGCTGGGACTGGAAAAGCCTGATCCCAAGCGAGCGCTGGTGAGTGCGCTGACAATCGCCTTGTCATACATGGCCGGTGGATTGATCCCTCTGGCGCCTTACATTCTCGCGACTCTGCTTCATCGCGTGACGATCATCGTCGCGCTGTTGTCCTCGGTAGGCTTGACGCTGGTCGCGCTGTTTGTCTTCGGTTTCGTAAAGGGACGCTACACCGGCACGCGTCCGTTGCGCAGTGCATTGCAGACCGCGTTGATTGGGAGTGTGGCGGCGGGCGCAGCGTTCTTGATCGCGCGCGCGATTTCGTGAGGAAGAGTTGTCCGCAGAAAACACAGACCGTGTCAGAAGCCCGACCGTTAGGGAGGGCAATTCAGGCAGCGCGCAACACTCAAGGTAACGAAAATCGGAAGTAGCCCTCCCTCACGGTCGGGCTTCTGACACGCTCTATGTAATCTGCGGATGTTTTCCGGTTATGAATCTACACGTCGGCACCAGCGGCTACAGCTACAAGGAATGGAAGGGCAACTTCTATCCGGAGGATCTGCCGGCGAAGGAGATGCTCTCCTACTACTCGCAGCGCTTGCCGGCCGTTGAAATCAACAACACATTCTATCGGCTGCCGCAGGCTTCGATGATTGAAAACTGGCGCGATCAGGTGCCGCCGGAGTTTCGTTTCTCAATTAAGGCGACTCAGCGAATTACGCACATCAAGCGTCTCAACAACTGCGCCGACGAGACGAAATATCTTCTGGAAACGGCGGCGCTGTTGGGCGAGCGGCTGGGCGTCGTGCTGTTCCAGCTGCCGCCGAATTCGAAAAAGGACGCCGAGCGGCTAAAGAATTTTCTGGCGCTGTTGCCTGACGATAAGCCGGCAGCCTTTGAGTTTCGTCACGAAAGCTGGTTCGACGATGAAATCATGGACGCGTTGCGAGCGAAGAACTGCGCCCTCGTGGTTTCAGACACTGACGAAAAACCGCTGCATGAAATCGTCAGCACTACGTCGTGGGGTTATCTCCGTTTGCGGCGGATGAATTATGAAGAGGACGATCTCGCGAACTGGCTGGGCCGGGTGCAGAATCAAAAATGGAACGACGCCTTCGTCTTCTTCAAGCATGAAGATGAAGGCGTCGGTCCAAAACTGGCGGCGAGGTTCCTGGAATTAAGCAATAAGAGCTAAGGAAAAATAATCCACAGATTACGCAGATTAGAAAACGGCTTAAGATAGTTTGACTGTTAGTGCAGCCGCCCTTCTGCGCTAAACATTCATTTGACAGACTTCGTCAATCCGAGCCGCACCATCGGTGAATTCATCCGTCAATTGAGCACTCATGACGTGCTTACGGGTCGACAAACTTAATCTTCACGCCGGCACCGACCCGATAATTATTCTGGTGCGTGCTGTTGAAGAACGTCGGCACATAGTCAGCCTGAATCGCGCGAATGTCGAAGTGGTCGCTCACGTGAACATCGACGCCGCCACCCAACGCCATGGCAAACGCCGTATCGGCGCGGACCGCATTGGTAATGTTCTGGCTGAAGCTGACGCGCATGTGCTCAAATCCCGCCATGCCTTCCACGAACGGATTGATTTTGCCAAGCCGGAAGTTATAACGCGGACCGAACAATAAATCGTAACGTTGGGCCTTGGCGCTGAACGAGGTTCCGTTCACCGTGTTGACGTAGGGCGTGCGGTCGTACACGCCGGTGAAGCTGGTCACCAGCCCGACGTGCCGCCAGGGATTCTGATTGAATTCAGCGGTGAAGCCGTTATATGCCTGATCGCGGCTGCCCAGGATAACCTGGGTGCCATTGAAGGTCGTGCCGTTACCGGAAATATCACGGGCGTTGTTATTTGCTCGCTGGTAAGCGTACCCGCCGTAGAATTCATAGCGCGAGTAGTCGCTGCTTTGGGCCAGGGCCGCGGGCGCCGACACCAATACCGCCAGGAGCAAGAGAAGCCATTTGGTCATTTGAGGAAAAACCTCCTTGTCGTTAGAACCGTTTAGGTAATTCAGGGTTTACGAGTACATTCATACTACGAATAAGGAAAATTTCCCAGATTTACCCGGCGATTGTCTGTTTCTTGAGTAATAAGATGAGACCGCCGGGCATCTTGGGTTGAAATGAGACGGTCAAACCAATATCTAATCCTGAGTCTGTTGCTGTTGTTCGTTTGCGCAACGGCTAAGGCGCAGACCAGCGCGGACCCCGTGCGAGAGGCGCAGCGGCTGACCCGTGTTGCCCAGACGGCAGAGCAGCGTAACCAACCTGACGAGGCGATCAAGGCCTACGAGACAATCGCTCTCATCGCCCGCAGTTCCCCGGCGATAGCCTCGAGCGCGTTGATACGTGCAGGCAGCATCTACATGGGCACCGGCCGGTTCGACAAGGCCGCCAATTCCTTTCGCGGAGCAAGTTCGTTGAATCCCGGTTCGGCTGAGGCGCAAAACAATCTCGGTGAGGCGCTCGGCGAATTGAAGCAATATCAAGCAGCACTGCGTGCGTTCCAACAAGCCGTGAACCTCGACGGCTCATTCATGAGAGCGCGTTACAACATGGGCGTGACTTACGATCGCCTGGGACAGGTCAAGTATGCGGAATTCGTCTATCGGATCTTGATTCGCGAGCATCCGGATTTCCCGCTGGCGTATGACAGCCTGGCCGTCGCGCTGTCGAAATCAGGACGACCGCGCGAGGCGGTAGCCTTTCACCTGAAGGCCATCAACTTAAATCCGAATGACCCTTCGTTTCATTACAACGCTGCTGTTAGTTACCTGATGTTGGGTGACGTGAAGAATGCGCAGGAGCAAAAACGGCAGGTTGAAAAGATTGACCCGGCGATGGCGGAACACCTCGCGGTCATGATCGCCAAGCGGCAGAGATAGACAGAAACCCGACCGTAAGGGAGGGTGCATTCCCATCGATCAAATTCACACCCCGCCTAACGGCCGGGAATCCGCTGGTCCAAATTAGAAATTTCCCTGGCACTCTTCGTGACTGCAATCACAGTCAAGTTCGATTGTGTCACCGGCACCTTCGCATGATGCGCTGCAATACTTTTGCCCGTCCGGGGGGTTGCATGTGCACGGTGGATTCTTGCATTTTCGTTCTTCAGCCATAAGTCCTCCTGAGACTATTCACCCTGAAAGATATTGTGAATCCGGTGCGCGAAGCTTAACACAATCGCGCCGCTGATCGGTAAGCGCGTTTGCCCGATGACGTCAGAACTGGATAAGATCTGCCCCGCTTAACGCACTCTTAAATTTTTTTGGGGGAAGATTATGGACGGTACAACCGCGACGGCCAGAGAGATCCCGCCGCCGCTGCAAATGCTGCAACTCATCTCGGGCTTTTGGATTGCCCGCTGCGTATATGTGCTGGCGAAACTGGGCCTGGCTGATTTGATTAAGGACGAGCCGAAGACCGCAGACGATTTGGCGGCGGCGACCGGTACGCACGGGCCATCACTTTTTCGCGTGTTGCGCGCGCTGGCTTCGGTGGGCGTCATCACGCAGGACGATCGCAATCGCTTTGGCGCGACTCCTCTCTCCGAGACTTTGCGCGACGTGCCGGGTTCGATTCGGGCCTTCGCCATGACCGAACTCGGCGAAGAACATTATCCGGCGTGGGGCGAGTTGCTGCACAGCGTGCGCACCGGCGGCATCGCTTTCGACAAAGCATTCGGTGAACCGGTTTGGGAATTTTTCGCGAAGAACCCTGACAACGCGAAGATTTTCAACGACGCCATGTCCGGCATGACCGCGCAGGCCAACGCAACGCTGCATGCGGCTTATGATTTTGCCGGAAGCAAAAAGATCATGGACGTCGGCGGCGGACACGGCGGATTGATCACCTCGATTCTGGAAAAGAACCCCGGCATGACCGGGATCTTGTTCGACTCGCCGCAAGTGATCGCGGGCGCGCAGGCGAAGATAGAAACTTCCGATGTGGCCGATCGCTGCGAAACCGTCGGTGGCGACTTCTTTCAATCAGTCCCGACGGGCGCCGACACGATCATTCTTAAATGGATCATTCATGACTGGAACGACGAGCAGTCGGTTGCGATTCTGAAGAATTGCCATAGCGCTTTGCCTGAAAACGGCAAACTGATCCTGGTCGAAGCGGTCGTGCCGGCGACCAGCGAACCACACTTCAGCAAGTTCATCGATCTAAATATGATGGTAATCACCGGCGGCCGTGAGCGCACCGAAGATGAATTCCGCAGACTTTACGAAGACTCCGGATTCAAATTAAGCCGCATCGTGCCGACTGAATCGCCTTTCAGCGTTATTGAAGGCGTCAAGGCGTGACTCGCGCAAAGGGAGTGTTGGGCCAGAAGAGGCCTGGCCCAACATGTTTGTGAGGACACGTGGCCGCTACTTCACAATGAATTTCGTAGGCGCCACGATCGCGCGCGCGTCCGGGTTGTAGTAGTCGTAGACAATCGAGGCCGCGGTTTGCGCATTCAATCCAAATCGCGGTTTGAATTTGAAATCAAACTTTGATCCTCCGGCGCGTGGCCACAGATAGATCACGACGCGATCAGGCAGGATGTCGTACTGGCTGATGCTCCAGTCTGATCCTTTCATTGCCGTTTCGAGCGAAGCGCGATCGACGTCGGCTCCGGGTGGCAGGCCGATTTCAGCCAGCATCATCCCGTAGCCGTGAAATCCAATCCGCTCGGCCTCGACATGACAATTGATCACATCGCTCACCCGGCCTTCAGTCTTGTCGAATCTGGTGACCAGCCGCAGGCCGCTCGAACCATTGGCGCGCCAGTTTGCTTCCTGCGTCGCGACGGACTCACGCCAGGGAATGTAATAAGTCGCCACGGCCTGCATCGATGCCGGCGTGCTGCCCGGTGGCCGTCGCAACTGGATTTGGTTGCTGCCGCTTTGCATGAACTGCGAGAGGTCGACCGTGATCGGATTCGCCAGTCGCTGCGGTTCCGGCAATTCGATTGATTTCACCTCGCGGCCATTGACGACGATCGTCGCCGTCCGCGATGAAGCCGAGGTGCTATTAATTTCATGACCGAACAATTCGAGTAACGCATCCAGCACGTTGATGGTCGCCTGAGTTGAATGCCAGACGCCGTAGCGATCCTTCGCGCGCAACAGAAACACCAGGCCACGATTGATCAACGGATCCGGCATGCCATAGCGTGACAACGCCTGCACCACCACTGCCGTGGTCTCGATTCGCCCCGCGAGTCCCCATCCATAAAACGGCGTGTTCGTTTCGAGCGCCCAATAGCTCCCGCCGTTTTCCTCCCTGGCCATGCCGCGCAACTTCATAATCGCCATCGCGGCACCCGGCGAGTCACCGGCGTCGATTCGCGCGATCGCGTAAGACGCAATCGCATAAGGCTCGTCGATCTGTTCGATTCGCGTCGATAGATAGTCCAATGCGCGCTTCAGTTCCGGAGTCATTGAACTTTTCGCTTTCGGATCGTTCGCGTCGTTTTTGCCGGCGGTCATTGCCAGGACGCGCGCGAGATAAGCGGTCAGCATCAGAGTGCGCGCCTTGTTTTCTGTCTTGCCGTCGTAATCGTAAATAACCCAGCTGCCGTCGGCGCGCTGTTGCTTAATCAGCCAGTTGCGTGCCTGCTTGATCACGTCGTCATCGACGGTGATCACGTCACTGGCCTGACTGAGAAACCTGAACGCGTAGGCGGTCAGCGCCAGGTCCGGCTCGCCGCGACCCCAGTAGGTGAAGCCGCCGTTTTCGTGACGGTAATTCAGCAGTCGCGAATAGCCCGCGCGCAGATACTTCTGGGCGAGGTTGCGCAGGTCGCTGTCCTGGCCGGCATTTTTGACGTTACGCAGCAACAACAAACTCGGATAGGTCGAAGAGATGGTCTGCTCGCCGCAGCCGTACGGCCGCGACATGATGGCTTCGACACTTTCGGCGACGTGCGCGAGCAGGTTGGGATAGATCTTCAATTCAGCTTGCTGGGAATTCGCAATCGCTGAAGCTGGAATATCGAGGCGGGCACTTCCGTTCTCGGAAACGATGTCGCTGGCGGTGACTGATTTTTCTTCACCGTCCGGATGGACCGTCACCGGCTTTTCGATCGCATCGTTGGCATCGCCGCCGATCGCGGTGATTCTTTGCCTTCCATCTTTGACTGCGGCCGTGGCGCGAAAATCGAAAGTGCCGCGGCTGGAATCGCCGGCCGGGACTTTGATGTCCTGCTTCGCCGCATTGAGTAGCGTGAACCAACTCTCAGGCTTGATCTCGAGATTCACGTTCTGATCACGGTTCAGATAATTGCGAACCACGACCGGCAGCGAAATCTCATCGCCCTCGGTCAGGACGCGGGGCGGATCATGTTCGACGAAGAATGGCTGAAACGCCGTGAACTCTTTCTCGGTCGTTCCAATCTGCCCGTCTGCGGTCGAACCAATCACCGACATCTTCCAGGTCGTGATGTTGTCGGCGAGTTTGAATTTGAGCTGGGCCCGCCCCTGCTTGTCGGTTTCCAGTGACGGCTGCCACAGAAGCGTCTCGGGAAAGTATTCGCGCAGACGTGGGGTCGACGTTTGCACGGCCTGGACTCCCGGTGAAAGTGAGACTAGCTGCCTGGTCACTACCACAGTCGATGAAGTCATATTCAACGTGTTTTGAATTTCGGGCGCCCCAGTCACCGTGACGGTCTCAGTTGTCGCGCCAATATCAATCGACACGTCCACTCGAGTGATGCTCGACGAGCGCACGACGACTTCGGTGATGATTGCTCGCTTGAATCCCGGGGCGTCCACTGTCACCTGGTAAACGCCCACCGGAAGATTCTTGATCAGGTACGTACCGCTATCGTCTGTGTCAGTGGCGTACTCTAATTCGTTGCGCACACCCTTGGCGATGACCTTCGCGCCCGGCACCGTGGCGCCGTTCGGATCCGTCACCGTCCCCACGATCGCGCCGCGCGAACCCGGCAAAATCAGCGGCGGTTTTACTTGCTGCGGTTTGCTGTCATCTCCGGCCTGTTCGCTCACCAGACGTGAGAAGCTGGCGACGTTGAAGTCATCGTAGGTATCCGCCACGCCGTCCGCGCCATTGCTGCGCAGCATAATGAAATTCATTTGCCGCGTGACCGGCTTCATTTCGGTTTTCTCTTTCGGCTTCTCGCCGTACTTGGCAAGCGTGTAACTCGTAACGCGATTGCCGTAGAAGGCGGTCTGCTGAAACGTCGCGTAGTAAGGCCGGCCCCAGGGATCGCGGAGGTCTTCGCGATTAATGCCGGCCTGCTGCAACGCCCCATTCAACTGTCCATCGTTTTGCGGCAGTTGGCCGTTCGCCTTCAAATAATTGGCCAGCGCCGCATCGACCAATACGCGCAGATCAGTCGTGTAATCGATCGACGACGTCCACAGCGGCACATCGTCATTATCTTTCTTTGAGAATTGCCTGTCTGGACCGCTGCTGCTAACCAGCACCTGAAGCTTTGTGCGATCCGCTCCAAAATCAAGACGATAGGGCTCGCCCCAGGGATCGCGCAGCGCGTCGAAGTCGATGGCTTCCGCGCGCAGTTCGTTCTTGATCGTGGCCGCGTCGCGAATGAAACGGCCGGTGCGGTTGTGATATCGCTGGACGGCGCGATCGATTGCCTCGCCGGCGAAGCGAAAGTACGGTCGCTCAACGCGCAACACGGGAAAGTCGTCTGACGTGTCAAAAGTTTTATCCGGGCCGGCGCTCATCATCTCGAGGACGTCGGACGCGCCTTCGGGAAAGAAACGGTTTCGATAAGGCATGTCCCAGGGATCGCGCAGCTCGTCGAAAGCGATCCCGTCGTTCACGGCCAGCCGCCGATATGACGGTTCGTCTTTTGGATAATCGGCGTTCCGCTTGTACTCGAGCTCGAGAAAATCTTTCAGCGGATCAATTTGCGCGCTGAAGAAATCTTTGAAAGCCGTGTCTGCTCTGGCAATGCCTTCTTCGCTGTGAAAGAACTGCGGCGCGAATCCGTAGTTCGTCAGCAGTACCTCGGCAACCAAATCCAGACCAGCGGGCAGCGGCTTCGTCAGATCGACGCGATCGAGATCGTTGCGGGTGATGCCCGCGACCTGAGAATCACATCCGCTCAAATAGCAGTAGGTCCGGTAGAATCCGTAGTTCCCGCCAAAATCGCGGTCTGAGCGCGCGCGTTCTTCGACCGCCTTATCAAAGATGACAACGCCCAGGGCGCTCTCGGTCGCGTGACCGGCGGCCGCGCGCGTCAAAAAGTC
>Ga0207511_100023_pt1 | contig 41325 bp, 35 predicted proteins | sample NitcycUWRSCHO22C_FD_188265 | JGI IMG/M metagenome (GOLD analysis project Ga0207511, IMG submission 188265) | Soil microbial communities from Arlington Agricultural Research Station in Wisconsin, USA - Nitrogen cycling UWRJ-SCHO22-C (SPAdes) | ecosystem: Environmental > Terrestrial > Soil >... | reverse complement strand
CAGGTGGGTCGACAACGATTCCCAACTGTCCGGCGCAAATCCCAGGCGGAAAGTCTTCGTCGTCTCCTCGGTGATCCCGCGCTCCTTTAAATAATGCCGAACCGAAGTGCCGGCTTTGCTCTGCAATTGGTCCTGCCACCATTGCAGCGCCCATTGATTCAATTCGATCACCTGATCGCTGTCCCGCTGCCGCGCTTCGAAGCGATCGTCTTCGATCATCTTCGGCAGCGCGACGCCGGCTTTCTCGGCTACGATCTTGATGGCCTCGGGAAAGGTCACGCGCTCCATCTCCATGATGAAATTGAAGACGGTGCCGCCTTTGTGACAGCCGAAGCAAAAGAACATCTCCTTGGTGGGATTGACGTTGAACGACGGCTTGGTTTCTTTATGAAATGGACAAGGCGCGCGCCAGTTCGTGCCGGCTTTCTTCAAAGGCACATAGTCCTGCACCACGCGCACGATGTCCGCCTGTCGTTTGAGGTCTTCGATGAAAGTTTGCGGGAAACGCATTTACTCAAGACTGCAATTCCGCGATTGTTGCGCCGTTGCCGCCCTGATCCTGCGGCGCGGCGGTAAAGCGTGCGACGTGCGGATGATCGGCGAGCAATTCAGCAACGGCTCTGCGCAAAGCGCCGGTGCCGTGGCCGTGGATTATGCGGACTTCGCGCTGGCCGTTCAAGAAAGCGGCGTCAAGAAACTTGTCGACCAGATCAGCAGCCTCGTCGGTCGTCTTGCCGATGAGGTTGAGTTCATTTGAAGATTTTGAATCTGATTGTTTTGAATGCAGGTGCAACTCAGTCGCGGCGCGCTTCCGCATTCGCTCAAGTGAGCCGTCCCCGGCGTTCGGACCGCTGCCTCGCTCGGCCATCAGTTCGAGGTTCGCAACCTTTTCACGCATGTGCAGCGAACCGACTCGTAATTCGGCCTCGTCACCTTTGACGCGATCGATGATCCCGATTGAGCCGAGCTTGGTCTTGACCCGGTCACCAACCTTAAAAGCGCGCGGCTCAACGCCGGGAGCGCCGACGCCTGGTCGGTCGTCCTTCACTTGTGGCGTCTCCGGCTGAACTGGTTCGGCCTGCACGTCGCTGACTACTTGTCCGTCGCGCACGACTCGGACTCCGCGCAACTGCGGGGGCAGATTCTTTTCGCGACCTCGAGTGACGCGCGAAGGTGTCTCTGATCGCGCGGCTTGCGACATGGCCTGGGCCGCGCGCTGCGCCTCGCGTTTCAATTCGGCCGCGCGCTTCTCAGCTTCGCGTTCGACTTTGACGCGCGCCGCGCGGTCTTCGATCCCCGTCAACAGTTCGCGGGTTAAATTCTCAAAGTCTGTCACCGAACGCTTGAGCGCCGCATCGAATTCCGCGCGCCGGTCGCGCTCACGCGCTGCAAACTCACGATCAAGCGCCGCGAATTTTTCGGCGGTCGCGGCCCGTTCTTCCTCTAAAGCCTGCCGCTGCGCTTCGGCTGCTTCGGCTTCCCTTTTTATCCGCCTCAGATAATCAATTGCGTCAAGTGAAGACTGCTTGAGCTGCGTGGCCGCGTCTTTGATCACGTCATCGGGAATCCCGAACCGGCGCGCAATTTCCAATCCTGATGAAGAGCCGGCAAATCCAATCAACAGTCGATACGTCGGCCGCAAAGTCTGCTCGTCAAATTCGACGCTCGCGTTCAGCACGTCCGCCTCGTTCGCCGCGTACATCTTCAAACCGGAATAATGCGTCGTCGCCATCACATGAGCGCCGCGCCGTTTGAAATGATCGACTACGGCGACGCCGAGGGCTGACCCTTCTTCGGGATCGGTGCCGGTGCCGACTTCGTCGAGCAACACCAGTGCGCGAGAAGTTCCGGCGGCACTCGCGTCGCACAGATCAATCATCCGGGCGATGTTCGCGACGTGCGAAGTGAACGTCGAAAGGTTCGCCGCCAGCGACTGATGATCGCCGATGTCGGCAAGGATTGATTGATAGAACGGCAGTTGGGCCGATTTGGCGGGAACTGGCAAGCCCGACAACGCCATGAGTGAGAGGAGACCCGCCGTCTTCAGCACCACCGTTTTGCCGCCGGCGTTCGCGCCCGAAATCACCATGATCGAATGATCTGTGTCGAGCTTGAGAGAGACCGGCACGACAGTGTTACCGGACGCGCGTAAAGATGCTTCGAGCAGCGGGTGACGCGCATCGATCAGCTCCAGCGTGTCAGCTGGCTGTTTAGAGGCGGCACTTGTGCCGCGGCCGCTCGCCGGCACAAGTGCCGGCTCTAAACGAGTAGATATTAAGGGCACCACGCAATCGAAGGCTTCGGCGAACACGCTCTTCGCATTTACGCAGTCGAGTTGCGTGACCACCTCGGCGGCCAGTTCGATTGCCGGCAGGTGTTGACGCAACTGCTCGGACAGTGCAAACAGAATCTCGGCAATCTCGCGTTGTTCCGCTTCGCGCAGGTTCTGCAATTCGTTGTTCGCTTCGATGGTTTCCAACGGCTCGATGAAAACAGTCGCACCTGATGACGACGCGCCGTGGGCGACGCCTTTGATGCGTGACTGATGATCGGACCGCACCGGAATCACAAAGCGATCGTTGCGCACGGTCACCAGTTCTTCCTGGATCGCTTCGCTCGATCGGCGCATGAGATTTTCGAGCGATCGCGTGATGCGCGCGCGGGCGTTGGCCAGGTCACGGCGAATCGATGCCAGTTGCGGACTGGCGCGATCATCCAACTCGCCGCTCGGCAGAATCTTTTTGGTGATCGTCGCCGCTAATTTCTCCAGCTCGGCCGGCAAGGGCGCGACCACTGCAAAAAGCGTCGGGACCGTTTCCCGTTCCGCGAGGATGGCCGCGCGCGCGTCGAGGGCTCGCGAACAAAGCCGCGCCAGGTCGAGCAAAGCCGCCGGATCGAGCGCCGTACCCGCGATGCGTAGACGTGACGTCCCCGCGGAAGTATCGACGACTCCATCGAACGAAAGGCGATTGCCGCGTTGGCGAAACTCGATCATTTCGGCGAGCCGGCGAAGGTCATTTTCCAACTGGGGAAAATCGTCGAACGGCTCGAGACCATCGAACCATACGCGGGCAGATTCCGTCTGCGCGTTTCGACGGACCAGGGCGAGCAAAGATGGGAATTCCAAAATGTGGAACGCCTGATGGTTCATTCAAATCAATCTTAACATTTTGGAGTGCAGCGGCTTGACGCCGCTTTGTGTCGGTACCGCGAGCGGTAGCGACCGGATCATGTGAACGTCGAAGCGCGCCTCGATCCGGTCGCTGTCGCTCCCGGTACTGACACGGCCCAAAGCGCCGTCAAGCCGGCGCACTCCAAAAATTGCGCTGCGCGCGTACAAACTCCACGTGACGCGGCGCACAGCATGAAGACGTGGGGTGATCTACGATTCAGCCGAGCTTCTATCTTTGCCCGATCGGAGGTTTTGACTTATATTCGTGGACTTCTCAAATCAACAGAAAGGCAATAACCAAATGCCAACCGTTCCTATAACCGTCGCTCACGGCGACGGCATTGGCCCCGAAATCATGAAGGCCACGCTCCACATCCTGAAAGAAGGAGGAGCGAAGCTGGCCATCGAAGAAATCGAAATCGGCGAGAAAGTTTATCTGGCCGGCAACACTTCGGGGATCGACCCGAGCGCATGGGATTCATTACGCAACACCAAAGTGTTCCTGAAAGCGCCGATCACCACCCCCCAGGGCGGCGGCTACAAGAGTCTGAACGTGACGGTGCGCAAGACGCTCGGCCTCTACGCGAATGTGCGGCCGTGCGTTGCCTATCATCCGTTCATCGAAACCAAGCATCCGGGCATGGACGTCGTGATCGTGCGCGAGAATGAAGAAGATCTTTACGCGGGCATCGAGTACCGGCAGACCGATCAGGTGATGCAGTGTCTGAAGATCATCTCGCGGCCGGGTTCCGAGAAGATCGTGCGTTACGGGTTCGAATATGCGCGCCAACACGGTCGCAAGAAGGTCACCTGCTTCACCAAAGACAACATCATGAAGCTGACCGACGGCCTGTTCCACAAAATCTTCAACGAGATTGCTGCCGAGTATCCGCAGATCGAAAACGAACATTGGATCGTCGATATCGGCGCGGCCAAGATGGCTGACACGCCGGAAGCCTTCGACGTGATCGTCATGCCGAACTTGTACGGCGATATCTTGTCGGACGTGGCGGCGCAGATCGCCGGCTCGGTTGGTCTCGCAGGTTCGGCGAACATCGGCGAGAACATTTCGATGTTCGAAGCGATTCACGGATCGGCGCCGCGCCGCGCCGGACAGAATCTGGCGAATCCTTCAGGTTTACTGTTGGGCGCGATCATGATGCTCGTGCACATCGGCCAGACCAGCGTCGCCGAACGCGTGCACAATGCCTGGCTGCGCACGATCGAAGATGGCGTGCACACCTACGACATTTTTGACGAGGGCGTCAGCAAGCAAAAGGTCGGTACGAAGGAATTTGCCGAGGCCGTCGTCGCGCGACTTGGAAAGCGTCCCAATACGCTGAAGGCCGTCGCCTACAAACAGGAAGACAGCGCTGCTGAAGTCTATGGCGAAACGATCGTCATGGAACGCTCGGACACAAAGAAGGACCTGGTCGGCGTGGACGTGTTCCTCGACTGGCTAAAAGGCTCGCCCGATGACCTGGGAAATGCTTTGTCGAAAGTCGCGCCGGAAGGTTTGCAACTGAGTATGATCAGCAATCGCGGCGTGAAGGTTTGGCCGGCCGGACAATCAGAAACGTTCTGTTGCGATCAATGGCGCTGCCGCTTCATGTCGAGTAATAAAGGCGACGTCATCAGTCACAAACAGATCGTAAATCTGCTGGCCAATGTGGACAGCGCGGGTTTTGATTTCATCAAGATTGAGAACCTGTGCAACTTTGACGGTCAGCGTGGGTATTCATTAGATCAAGGAGAATGATTCAATCGCGGATTGCGGAATTCGGATTGCGGATTCCGCGTCTGCTGACGAAGACGTAAACCAAAAATGGCTACTGGAAAAAAGAAGAACAATCCGCAATCCGCAATCCGCAATCCGCAATCCCTCGTCGCCGTCCTGATGGGCAGCAAATCGGACTGGGACACGATGCGCGCGGCCTCTGACACGCTGGCAAATTTCGGGGTCGCACATGAATCGCACGTGATGTCCGCGCACCGGACGCCGGGCCTGGCCAGTGAGTTCGCCGGCAATGCCGACGGGCGTGGTATCGAAGTGATCATCGCCGCAGCCGGCGGCGCTGCCCACCTGGCCGGGGTCATCGCTGCGCATACGACGCTGCCGGTGTTGGGCGTGCCAATGACCAGCGCGCTCAACGGACTCGATTCATTGCTTTCGACGGTGCAGATGCCTGGCGGGATTCCGGTGGGAACGTTAGCGATTGGAAAAGCCGGCGCGACTAACGCGGCCCTCCTGGCGATTGCGATTCTGGCCAACAGCCGCCCTGAACTGAAAAAGAAATTGCGCGAGTTTCGCGCCGAGCAGGAAAGAAAGATTCGCGCTACGACGCTGGATTGATCTCACGGAAGCGCGGGCATGCTGGCCCGATTGAGCGCGAAGTTCGAAGAAAATTTGAGTGGCGCAGGCTTGCGGGCAAAAATCCCGGCGCTCCAACTAAGGCTTAAACGCTTTCCGTTTCTGGTCCTCTTCCTGTCTTGCTTTTTCTGTCATTTCGTTCTGCCGCTTGGACATGGCGTTCCACGCGGCCACGTCCTGAACAATCAGCTCCGGGCCGGCTTCTACGTCATTTAGATCGCCGAGCACATCTGCCGTGATCACAAATCCTTCGCATCGAAATTCTTTCTGATGATCGCTGCCGGAAAATTCGGGAGTTCGCCATTCACCCGGCAGCTTCAGCTTCGCCGAGATCGTTTCGATCAGTTGATCAACTGAGTCGAACTTGACGTCATCATTGTAAACGACTTGCAGATACGATAATCGACCGTCGATAAATCGCATCTGGATTTTGCGCGTGCCCTTCAGATTGGGAAAGCGGGAACTGTCAAGCACGAACGCGCTCCCTTCGGCCGGACCGGCGATGGCGTCAGGCTGCACAGCCTTTTCACGGGTGGGCGCAGTCTTAATCGATGAAATAGGATCAATGATTGACAGGCGCAACCGGGACAGACCGAACTTATCCGGTTTTTCAATTGTGACGCCCGGGAGCTTCGCCAGGACCGCAGCCTGGGTCAGGCCCATCCGGAAGCCGCGCAGCTCCGGAGATTGATCGAGCCCGAGGGCGCACTTCGGTTTGGCGCTTTCATTTTGTTTCTGAGCCATTACGGCCGAGCACGGAATTAACAACAGCAGCGCGAAGATGATTTGCTTTTTCATAAATTGAGACCGGAGTGGGTGTCTTTCAAACCAGCTCAGCGTCGCGCGCGAGTAACGCAGCCCCCCGGGCGACAGCATCGGCGCCGAGTTCCCCGGCGACGATTTGGGTCGCTTCGAAGCACTGCCGCAGCGAGCGTTTACCAGCTTCCTTAATGATCGGTTTCAGGAGTAAATCGCCGGCTTCGATGATCGGCCCGCCCAGCACGATTCGTTCGATGCTCAAAAGATTAATCATGCTGGCGACGGCGATGCCGATCGCCCGGCCCGTCCGCTCCAGCATCATCATCGAAAAATCGTCACCGTTGTTGGCTTCCAGCGCGAGGTCGGCGGCGGTGAAACTGTCCTGCATCGCCAGCCGCGACAATGAAGAAGTGTTATCGCGATTGAGACGTTCGCGCGCGCGCCGCACGATGTTCGGACCGGAGGCCATCGTCTCCAGACAACCGGTGTTGCCGCAGACACACTCGGCGCCTTCGGTATCGATCGTGATGTGACCGATCTCTCCCGCGCAGCCGGAAGCCCCGGTCCAAAGCTTGCCGTCCAGAATGATCGCTCCGCCAATCGCATTGCCAATGCCGATATAAAACATGTCGCGAGCGTTTCGACCCGCACCGGCTTTGTATTCGGCATAGGCTGCGGCGTTCGCGTCGTTCTCTAATTTAAATTGCAGACCCGTCGCTTTTACCAAATCAGCGTGAATATGGTCGCGCGCGGTAAAGGGCAAATTTGTCGAGATCAGCACGCGGTCTGCTTCGCGATTCACCAGACCGGGAATCGCCACGCCGACCGAATCAATCGGTCCTGATTTTTGCAGCTCGCGGGTGACGTCGCTGAGCGCCGCGATCAATTGATCGGGCTCGTAGTTGGCTTCGTAGCGATCGACCACGCGCGCGTCTTTCGCAATCACGACACCGCGCAATTTCTTTGAGCCGACTTCGATTCCGGCAAAATTTTGCTGAGAATTTTCAGGCATGGGCGAGACCCTCGGACAAGGTTCGTTTTCTTCGGGCAGGAATTTCGTGGTCATCTTATGCGAGGGTCGAGGGGCTGTCAAACTGCCGGTTCTGCGTGTAGAATGCCCCGCACGAGGATGACTGAATCTACAGAACCAACCGGCGCCGCAGCTTGGCAAGTGCGCCGCATTCTGCTGCCGACAGACTTCAGCGGTTGCGCTAACTACGCTTTGCCTTACGCCGCCGCCATTGCGCGCGCGGCCGGCGCCACCGTCATCTGCGTCAATGTGGTCGAGCCGATTGTGCCGGCCGTTGGCTACACGGGGATGGCAGAAGCGATGCCGATCGCCGAGATGAGCGAACAGATGGAAGACTCGGCGGAACGCGAACTGCCCGACGTGATGCGCTGCGAAGACTTGCGCGGCTTGAAAGTCGAAGAGGTCATCGGCCATGGTGACGCAGCTGCCGAAATCGTGCGCGTCGCCGACGAACAAAAAGTCGATCTAATCGTGATTTCATCCCACGGACGTACCGGCCTGGGGCGGATTATCTTTGGTTCAACGGCCGAAGCTGTCGTGCGGCACGCGCGCTGCCCGGTGCTCGTAGTCAAACCGCCGCCGGAAGAAGAGGAGGAGGAGGAGGAACAGTAAGCAGTGAGCAGTAAGCAGCGAGCAGTTTTTGGAAATGCTGCTTGATCGCTTCTGTTTTCCTGACAACCGACGCCGCCTACTCAAGGTTACTGCTCACTGCTCACCGCTCACTGCTCACTAATCAATGACCAGCCTCCAATTCCTGTCTCACCTGATCGAATTCTATGGAATGTACGGCGTCTTCGCGTTGGTCATGCTCGAAGGCGACCTGACGCTTTTGCTCGCCGGTGTTTTGGCCCATAGCGGTTTCTTTGACGATGGACTGATCAAAGGATACGGCTTTGCGAAGGTTGTGTTTTGGGGCACGGCGGCCGGCGTTACCAGCGATAACCTGGCCTACGGCGCCGGGCGCGTGTTCAGCGGCACGGTCCGCAATTTTCGTTTCTATCGGCACGCGCAACCACGTCTTGAGCGGATGACGAACCGCTTCGGCACGCTCTCGATTTTCGTTTCTAAATATGTTTACGGATTACGCTGGGCCTCGTGCACTTTTTATGGCGTGGCGCAGATGCGGTACCTGCGCTTCTTGCCGCTGTCGATCGGCAGCTGTTTCGTTTGGGTTTTTATGTTGAGCGGCGTCGGCTATTTTTTCAGCAGCGCCGTGATGGGATTGATCGGCGACTTCCGTCACGTCGGCAAGATCCTTTTGGGCATTCTGATCGGCGGCGTCGTCATCGTCTATCTGGTTAAGCGGCGTTGGGTTTCCAAACGAGTGGAACACATCGAGCCACAGCGACTCCAACAAATCGAACAAGCCGCGTTTGAAAGTGTCAAAGAATTAAAAGACGACCTTAAAGAGAAGATTCATTTGAAGTGAGAGGCTGGGGATTAGAGCTTAGAATTTAGAGCTTAGTTCGCTCATTCCAAGCCCGGAGCTGTAAGCTCTAATGTAAGCTCTAAATTCTAAGCTCTAATCTCTAAAACTATGATCATCGAATCGTCTGCACCAACTCGCGCCGACCTCGCCGGCGGCACCATTGATATCTGGCCGCTCTACCTTTTTCATACCGGCGCCTCGACCGTCAATTTCGCTTTGTCTTTGCGCGCGAGCGCGCGCATCGAAACCCTTGACGACCAGCGAATCATTCTCGAATCGCGCGATCGCGGCGCCCGGGTGGAAACGACGGTCGACCGGATCGACGATCTGGCGAATGATGAGCAACTCGAACTCGTGTCCAAGATGGTCCACTTCTTTCGTCCCGAGGTTGGTTTTCATCTGACGGCCAATAGCGAGGCGCCGGCCGGCGCTGGTATCTCTGGCTCGTCGGCATTAGCGATTGCTTTGATCGGTGGCCTGAATCGTCTGGTGGGCGATCGCTATGAACCCAGCAGTTTTATCGGCCTCGCCGCCAACATCGAAACGACGGTCATCAAAGTGCCAGCCGGCATCCAGGATTATTACCCCGCGCAATACGGCTCCGCGTCCTGCATTCACCTGCGGCCCGACGGCGTGGAACGCGAAGAACTCGCAATCGATACGGATGAAATCGATCGCCGGTTTGTTATCTGTTACACCGGCGAGCCCAGAATGTCAGGCATCAACAATTGGGAAATGTTCAAGCGTCACATCGAAAGAGACGGCGACGTGTTTGAAATCTTCGAACGCATTCGCGACGCAGCGGAACAGATGCGCGACGCTCTGCTGGCCGACGATTGGCGCGCGGTAGGCGAAATCATGCGCGCTGCTTATCCCAATCGAAAGCGGCTGGCCCCCAATATCACGACCCCGCAGATGGACGCGATCGTCGAGAAGGCTTTGGCAAATGGAGCCGAAGCCGCGAAGGTTTGCGGCGCCGGCGGCGGCGGATGCATCGCGTTCCTGTGCGCCGACGGGCGGAAGGAAGACGTCGCGCGCGCGTTGTCGTCAGAGCCGGGCGCTGAAGTTTTGAATTGGAAAGTTTCGCGCGAAGGATTGATCGTGTCAGAGACCCGACCGTAAGGGAGGGTGCAGGAAGAATTCCATATTCAGGTTCGACTTTCTGCTAGACCTCGATCCACGCGGTCGGTTCTTTTGGAAAAGACAGAGTAATTTCCGTGGTTACCGGAAACAGCGGAGCGCGCTCACGCAACGCCGTCTCGGCGGTGATCTTCGCGAGATAAGGATTGTTCGCCCGCTGTGAGAGATGCGCCAGCACGAGATGTTGCGCCTGCCCGTCAAACCCGTCCGTCAACCATTCGGCGACATCTTCATTGGACAGATGACCGAGCCGCGAAAGAATTCTCTGCTTTAATTCCCACGGATAATTCTCAACCGTCTTGAGCATGTCGCGACTGTGATTTGATTCGATGACAATCGCCGCGCAGCCGCGCAAACGCTCGGTGATCAAGGTCGTCACGTGGCCAAAATCGAGCAGAGTTGCGACCTTCACGCCGTTATGCGTCGCCGTGAAGCCAAAGTTGTCCGCGGCGTCGTGCGGCACGGTGAAAGGATGAAATTCGATTTTGCCGATTTGAAAGTCGCGGCCTGAATCAATCTCGACCGTGCGATCGCGCAAGGCGTCCGCGCGCTTTCGTGGTTCCTCGTTCGCGATCCCGACTCGTCGGGATTCAAGCACGTAAGCGTCGCGCGTCTTGGCCGAGATAAACACCGGGCAATCGAGGTCGCGCATCAATACTCGCAGGCCGCCGCAATGATCGCCGTGTTCATGCGTGATCAAAATACCGTCGAGCGCGTTCGCATCTTCGCCGAGCATCGCCATGCGTCGCACAATTTCGCGCGCGCTCATGCCGGCATCAACCAAAACACGCGTGCCGTTGGAGACCAACAAGACCGCGTTGCCAGTTGAGCCGCTACCGAGGACTGAGAGTTTCATGAACTAAAGCCGGAAGGACCGCAAGACGATTTGAAATTTGAAATTTGATATTTGAAATCTGGAATCTCAAATCTGGAATCTGATATTTGATATTTGATATTTGAAATCTGTCATTATCAAATGCGATCTCGCGCCGCCGCACCCAGATTAAATGACAAATCAGAAATTTCAAATCTCAGATATCAAATTTCAAATCTAAAATCTAAAATCTAAAATCTAAAATCTAAAATCTAAAATCTAAAACCTAAAACCTAAAACCTAAAACCTAAAACCTAAAATCTAAAACATCAGATTTCCAATCGCGCTCGATCCACCGCAAACCCGTTCAGGTTTCCCAGCGCGCCGACTGATAACGCAGCCGTGGTGAAACACGTCTGGGCCACGCGTTGCGTCGCTTCACGAGTCACGGCATTGATTGATTGAATAATCTCATCGGGAGAGATGCGCCGTCCGTGAATGATCTCTTGTCGCGCCAGGGCGCCCACGCGCGTGCTCGACGACTCGAGGCTTAGCAACACAGACGAAGTCGCTTGTTGTTTCGCAAGTTCCAGTTCGTCGGCGCCTACTGGTTCGCGAACGGCGCGCCGCAGCTCATTCATCGCCAGATCGAACACTTCATCCATTTGCGCCGGCGACGTGCCCGCATAGATCGTAAACATGCCAACGTCGCGGAAGCTGTTACCCCCGGCGCCGATCGAGTAAGCGAGACCGCGCTCCTCGCGAATCGACTGCCATAACCTGCTCGACGTGCCGCCGCCGATGATCGTTCCCAACATGCTGGCCGCGTAGCGATCGGACGCTGTCGCCGACGGCCAGGGCGCCGCGATCAGCAGATGGGCCTGTTCAAGTTCACTCTTGCGCTCGATCAGGATGGGCGCGGCCACCTGGGGCACAGATGAATCGGACACGGTGTCCGGCGCTTCGCGCTGCGCGCCGAACGTCTTCATCACCAGTCCGAGCAGTTCATCGTGAGTCACATTGCCCGCGGCCGCGATCACCAAATTACGCGGCACAAATGTCTGCGCGTGAAAGTCGGCAGTGATCGATCGATCGAACGACGAAACGGTTTTTTCGGTGCCTTCGATGGGCCGGCCCAGCGAATGATCGGGAAAATATGCGGCGTGAAAAAGCTCAACCAGCAGTTCGTCCGGGGTGTCTTCGATCATCTTCATTTCTTCGATGATCACCTTCTGCTCTTTTTGCAGGTCGTCCTCGTCGAACCGCGGATTGAGCAACATGTCGGAAAGCAAATCGAACGCGCGCGGCATTTCCGTGTCGACAACTTTCGCGGCAAACCCGGTCATTTCATGCGACGTATACGCGTCGAACTGGCCGCCGAGACGATCCGATTCAGTGGCGATTTCGTGCGCCGAACGGCGGTGACTGCCTTTGAAGAGCGCGTGTTCTATAAAATGACAGATACCGTTTTGGTCGCTCGTTTCGTGCCGGGAGCCGCGCCGCAACCAAATGCCGAGGCTCACAGAACGCACCTCAGGCATGTGCTCACTCAGGATGGTCAGGCCGTTCGGAAGACGGGTAATTTGGACGTTTTCCATCATTGATTGCTTAAAATCTGCTGATCGGAGGCAGGAAGTCATCGTAGCACGCGTCTCAAAGGCCGTAAAACGGCAACCCAAAGTCCCGATGTTTACTTGACAGAGCCGGAGACCCTGGCTGAAAATTGCAGCCATTCAATGGGTGACGGTCTCCCTTCGCCCTGGGCGGAACGTGGGATTGAAGCTGGTATTCTTCCGACCCAGGCATCTGAAAGAAGCAAATTAGGAATCGAAGACATAACAAACAGGCGAGTTTGCTTTAATCCAGCCGCGCGAGCCATCGGCGAGGTTCGACAGGAGGTCCGGCCGAGATGAAAATTTTTTCCAGACTGTGCGCATTCGCGATTGTCATTGCCGCTGTCTCAGCGGTGGGCGCAATTCCGCCTAACGGTAAAGGGTCGAGAGGCCTGGCAACCGTTACCGGAACAGTGCGCGACAACAAGGGAGCGCCTCTCGCCGGCGCGCTCGTCGAGTTGATTCGCGAAGGCGCAAAGCAGATTGTCAAAACCTACACCGCCGCCGACGGCAGCTTCAGCGCCAGGATTCCCGCAGGAAAATATTCTCTGAAAGCGGTCGCCGCCGGTTTTAGTGAAGTTCTTTTTGAATCGGTCCAGGTTGGTCCTTCAGCCGAAATTGCCTATCGATTCAATCTGGAACCTGCCAATTCACCGCGCACTCTGGTTAATCAGCGCAACGACAAAGACAACGTAAAGTGGACTCTGCGTTCGACCCAGACTCGCAAATCGATCTTCCAGGTGAATCCGGGTGAGGACGCGACTGTGGCCGCGGTTCAAACAGCCGACGAAGATGCGGCCGCAGACAATGCTCAATCGAATCTGGATGAACGCGGGCATGTCCGTCTGCAAGGCGTGGCCGAGCAATACATCGCCAGTTCATCGAACCCGTTCACGGCCAGCTACGCCGGGGTGAATTTTGCATTTGCCTTGCCCGCATCGGAAACGATTGACCTAATCTTTGCGGGGCAGACGGGAACTGGATTAGCTGCGCCACAACGGTTCGAAACGACCGCGCGCGTCCGTCTCAACGATCGCCATCGATTAAATCTGAATGGGGGCGCTGCCCGAGTATTTTCAATTGCTGATAGCGCCGACCGGCGCTCGCTCAGCCAAATGTCGGTCCGTGCGGTCGACGAATGGATCGTGCGCGACGGCGTCGTCGTGGTGATGGGACTTGATTACTCGCGGTTCACAAATGGCGGGGGCGATTCGGCTATCAGTCCGCGAATTGGAGTTCAGTTTGACGCCAATGCACGCACGCGAGTCCGGGCGTCATATGCGCCGGGAGGCGACGAAACGGCGATTCAATCCAGCGCGTCGTTTGAAGACGCGGACGTGTTGTTCCGGCAACCGCGATCGCAGCCGGTTGCTTTCGTTGGTGGCCGCGCAGTCATGGGACAGAGCCGCCGGCTCGAGTTTGGAATGCAGCGCGTGCTTGATAATCGTTCGAATGTTGATGCGGCCGCGTTTCTTGATATGACCAGCGGACGCGGCGTCGGTTTGATGGCGATGCCACTGTCGGCTTTCTCCGGCGATGCGGCGTTGCCGATTATGAACGTGGCTAATCAAAATGGATCGGCCCGCGGCATGCGCGTCGTTTATTCGCGCCGGCTGAATCATGTGTGGAGCGCCTCTGCGGGTTACTCGTTCGGACGCGGCCAGAAACTTTCGGGTACCGGCATCGGCGATCCGGCGGATATTTTCAGCAACGGATTCTTCCAAACCGCGGCATTGCAGGTCGCGGGTGACTGGGCCACCGGTACTCACGTGCAGACGGTATTTCGTTTCTCGCCACAGGCGACCGTGTTCGCGATCGATCCCTTCGCCGGACGCCTGGCCGTTTACGATCCCTCGTTGAGCGTGCAAGTCACGCAGGACCTTCCGACCTTTGGTTTGCCGGTGCGCGCGCAAGCAGTGATCGATGCGCGCAACCTTTTTGATTTTCAAACCCGAACCATGAATGGTGAGAGTCTCCTCGAAGTTGGGTCGTCCGGCCGTACCGTTCGCGGCGGAATTCTGGTTCGGTTCTAAAGCAGGAAAGGCGGCACCTTCTCCAAGCCTCCGTGTCGCCGTCTTTCGACTGGCTTTTCCAAAATCTCGGACGAGTACGAAAAGATGGACAGCTCACTCACCCGACTCGACCGCTCGCAATCGGAAACCACAGCAAAATCGCAAAGCTGGGCCAATCGCTGCAACAATTTAGCGATGTCTAGTTGGAACATCGGTTGCTTAAATTTAACTGACCTCGTGTGCAATCGATTTGCGCGAACGCGCGGCAGGATGAATAGTTGATGAAGGGTTCGGTGCTCACAACCAGAACATGGCTGTTGCTGGCCACTGCGGCGCTGTTGGCGGTTGCCGGCGGCATCAACTTTTGGCAGCGCGGTCATAACCAGGCCCCCGCGACTGACGGAATCACCTGGGTTGACACCTCACAAGGAATAATCGCCAAAGCAATCGCGCCGGGCTCGGCTGCGGCGCGGGCCCACATGAATCCCGGCGATCGCCTCCTGGCGATCAGCATGACCGAGGAGAAGTGCGAAGATCCCAGGCGCGGTGCGAGATGCGAAGAAGTTTCCGGCGCCGAAAAAATAGAGATGTACCTGGACCAGGCGGGCGTCGGCGGGCAGATTCACTATCTGATCGAACGGCCCTCTTATCCGTCTGAGACGCGTTACTACTACGCAGACCTCGACAGCTTGCCTTCGAGAGGTACGCTGACTCCACTCAGCTTCTACATAAATTTAATTGGAGTCGTGTGGCTGGTCATGGGTCTGTTTGTGATTTTCCGGCAGGGTGGACGCGCTCCTTTTGTGTTGCACTTCGCCGGACTGTCCATCGTCGCGTTCGTCTTTCACTTTTACACTCCGCTCGGAACTTACAAAGATCTTGATTTGGCGATTGGGTTCCTGAGAAGCGCGGGACTGATTTTATTTGCCCCGTTGTTTGTACACTTCTGCGCGATCTATCCGAGTCGTTATCACCTGTTCGAGAATCGGCGCTGGCGAACTCTGCTGCTTTATCTCCCGGCATTTGTGCTGCTGGCATTCGCGGTCGCGGTTTTCGCGCACGATTTTTCACCGAATTTTGTTACCAGATTTTATAAAGCCTCTCTCGTCCAGCTGGAACTCGCACTCTTCGCCAGCGCCTTGTTGCTGGTGTTGCGTTTCCTTCTCAGCAAGAACACAGTTGCGCGCCAGCAACTGAAATGGGTCGTGTGGGGTTCGGTCATTCCGGTGGTTCCCTTCACTCTGCTCTACGTGATCGGGTACATCCTCACGGACAGCCCCGGGACCTTTACCGACGTCGCTACCTACATCGCGGTCCTGCCGCTAATCCTGATTCCGCTTTCGTTCGGCTACTCGGTCGTGCGCTACCGTTTGATGGATGTCGAGTTGGTGGTGCGCCGCGTCGCCGTCTATGCCCTGACCACCCTGGCGATTAGCGTGGGCATCGGCGCCGTCGTCTATCTCATCGGCTTCTATGCTTTTAATGGAAACATTCCGTCGTCCAGTCAATCGATTACTCTGCCGCTGATCTTTTCGGTGTTCGCGATGGCTGTGATCGTAATGATCGCGGCTCCTATCAAGAATTTCCTGCAGGAGCGAGTCGATCGTATTTTCTATGGCCGCCGCTATGACCTGCGGCACAGTCTGCTGGATTTCGGTCGCACCATATCCGCCACCACCGCGCTCGAACCGTTGCTCGATTCACTCACCCGGCGTTTGCAGGATGTAATGAACATCGAGCGGCTGGCGATTTTTATCGAAGATGAATTAGCCCCCAGCGGATATCGCGTCGCGCGCACGGCCGGATTCTCGTCGCCGATTAGCGTGCCGGCGGATTTTCGCGAAATGATTCGCACGCGCTCAGCGGAAACCGGCATTGTGCGGGCTGACGATCTCGAATTTGCGCCCGAAGGCGATGGCTACGTGCGCCGCGTGCTGCATTACTACGTGCCGTGCGTGGTGCGCGGTCGCATGGTCGCCGTCATTGGTCTGGGCCGTTCCGCGGACGGCGCGTTGTTGTCGTCAGAGGACGTGGAGATTCTGCGCACGGTTTCCGGCTACATCGCGGTGGCCATCGAGAACAGCCTTCTGTATCAGGAGCAACAACAACGCGCGGCCGAACTCGAGTTGCTGAAAGAGTTCAATGAATCGATCGTCGAATCGATCAATGTCGGCTTGATGGCGGTGGATCTCGATGGACGGATCACGCGACTGAACTCTGCCTTTGAAGAAATCGCCGCCGCCGATCGCGACGAAGTCATCGGCCGGAACGTGGAAGATTTGTTCGCGCCCGGCTTCGCCGACACCCTGCATCAGGTGCTCGGCGAACCAGGCTGGCGTTTGGTTCACACGCGCAACATTTACAAACTGCACACGGCCACGGCCGCCGGGCGTTTGCTGGTGCTGAATATCGCGATCGCGCCGCTGTGGGCTGATTCGCAGGAGCAAACCGGCGCGTTGGTGGTGTTCGAGGATGTCACTGAGCGGCTGCGGCTCGAAGACCAACTGCAGCAGCGCGAAAAACTTTCATCGATTGGCTTGCTCGCCGCCGGCGTGGCTCACGAAGTCAATACGCCGCTGACCGGCGTTTCGTCCTACACGCAGATGCTTTTGAACATGCTGCCGCAAAACGATCCCAAGCACGCGCTGCTCGAAAAGGTCCGGCGACAGGCTGATCGCGCTACCGACATCGTCAACAATCTGCTGAATTTCTCGCGCACCGGCAACGCCGCCGAATTCACTTCGCTCGATATTCACCGCGTGCTGGACGACACGCTGCAATTGCTGGAACCGCAGTTGCGCCGCAGCCAAATCGAAATCGTACGTGAATACGACGTGGAGTTGCCGCAGGTGGTCGGCAACTCAGTGAAGCTGCAGCAGGTGTTTACGAACCTGATTCTCAACGCGCGCGATTCAATCGCCAATGGCGACGGGCGCATCGTGCTGGCGACGCATAACGGTGAAGCCGACTCGTTGACCGTCGAAGTTGTCGACAATGGCGTCGGGATCAATCCTGAAGACGTGGCCAAGATTTATGATCCATTCTTTACCACGAAGGGCGTGGGGCGCGGCACCGGTCTCGGCCTGGCTGTAACCTACGGCATCGTGCAGGAACATTCCGGCCACATCAGCGTCAACAGCACTCCGGGCCTGGGCACCACATTCCGGATTACACTTCCTACGCGCGACCCTCACACACGTTTGCAAGCTGCCGCGCTCTAGTGGCACAGATCTCGATCTGTGTTGGATCGCTAATTCAGATGGATGCTAATCTGACAGGTATTCAAAAACGCAACGTGAATTTCTGCTTAGCCCGGGACTGAGATCCGGGCCATTGATTATGGCGAGAAAAGGATCAGTACTCGTCGTTGATGACGAAGAAATAATGCGCGACGTCCTCGAGACGTTGCTCTCGGCTGACGGTTATCGCGTCGATCTCGCAAAGACCGGCGAAGAAGGACTGGACGCTTACACCAAGCGTTCGTACGACGTCGTGCTGCTCGATGTGTCGATGCCGGGCATCGGCGGTTTGCGCGCGCTCGAAGAATTTCTGAAGCTCGATCCCGAGGCGGTGGTGGTGATGATCACGGCCTACGCGACGTTCGATACGGCCATCGCGGCGTGGGAAAAAGGCGCCTTTGGCTGCATCCGCAAACCTTTCCAGAACGAACACATAACCGCGCAGGTGGCCGCCGGGGTGAAGCGGCGACGCAAGGAAGAAGAGCGACGCTCGCTGCGCCAGGCGATGAGCCGCGAAGTCGATCGCGGCGCGATCGTGGGCCGTTCGGACGTCATGCAGGAGGTCTTTCGTCTCGTCGAGCAGGTCGCCCCGGCGCGCTCAACGATTCTGATTACCGGCGAAAGCGGCACCGGCAAGGAATTGATCGCCAAGGCCATTCATGAATCGAGTCCGCGCGCGACGAAACCCTTTGTCACCGTCAACAGTTCCAACATTCCGACTGAACTGCTCGAATCCGAGTTGTTCGGCCACACCCGCGGGGCATTTACGGGTGCGGTCGCCGCCAAGAAAGGTTTGTTTGAAGTTGCCGACGGCGGTTCGATTTTTCTCGACGAGATCGGCGACATTCCGCCTGAGACGCAAGTGCGGCTGCTGCGCGTGATTCAGGAGCGCGAGTTCACGCCGCTGGGCGACACCAGTCCGCGGCGCGTGGACGTGCGCATCATCGCCGCGACGAATATCGATCTGCGCGAGGCCGTGCGGCAGGGAATGTTCCGCGAGGATCTTTATTATCGCTTGTCGGTGGTGCCGATTGAATTACCGCCGCTGCGTGATCGCCGTCAGGATGTCTTGCCTCTGGCCCAGCACTTCATCCGAAAATATAACGCCGAAAATGGTCGCCAGGTCTCAGAGCACATCGCGCCCGAAGTTTTGTCACTACTGGAAAACTATTACTGGCCCGGCAACGTGCGCGAACTGGAAAACGCCATCGAGCGCGCCGTGGTCATCGCCCCCGGCGACGAAATATCGCGCGAATGCCTGCGTCCTGAAATAGCTGATCCGCAAGCTGCACGCGCAGTGGTCCGTGAGGCTGCCGGGGCCGCGTCGTCAATCGACGTCAGCCGCGGCATTAACTTCTATGATGAAGTGCGGCGGTTTGAGATCGATCTAATCAGACGCGCTCTCGATCAGACTGGTGGGCACCAGTCGCGCGCGGCCCGGCTGCTGGGGATGAACCCCACGACTCTTAATTCGAAGATTAAGACCTACAACATCAATCTGCGTACGTGATTTTCTCCCGAGTCCGAACCGATAAATGACGAAGCCCCTTGATGGGGCTTTTAGCTTTTCGGCGCTCAATTGTCCGACTAAACGGCTGGTCGAGGAGAATACTTCCGCTCCGTCCGGCTACTTCCCGGTTGCGGCTTTGAGATCGAGCGTGCGAATGATCCGGTGAAGATTGTTCGCGTGAATGCCCAGCGTTTTGGCGGCCTCGGTGTAGTTTCCTTTCGCCTGGGCCAGCGCGCTCAGCACGATGTGACGTTTGGCATCTTTCACCGCATCGTCGTAGGTGGCCGGCAAGTTGGCGCCGTCGGGCTTGTCGAGGATGCGCCGCGGCAGGTCTTCGATGCCGATCGTGTCGGACGATCCCAACACAATTGCCCGTTCGATTGCGTTTTCCAACTCACGGATATTTCCCGGCCAGCTATACGTTTGCAAAAGTGTCCGGGCTTCGGGCGTTATCCCGGTCACCGCGCGCTTGCATTCCTTGGCGTACTTCGCGGTGAAGTAACTCGCTAACAGCGCGATGTCTTCTTTGCGTTCGCGCAGCGGCGGCAACGTTATTTTCACAACGTTCAGGCGATGATAAAGATCCTCGCGAAACGTTCCGGCTTTGATCATCTCTTCCAGGTCCCGGTTGGTGGCCGCGATGATGCGCACGTCGAGTTCGATCGGCCGCGTGCCGCCGAGCCGAACAATTTTGTGATCCTGAAGAAACCGCAGCAGGCGCGCCTGCATGGTCAAAGGCATCTCGCCAATTTCATCGAGAAAGACAGTTCCGCCCTGCGCTACTTCGAGCATGCCCTGCTTGCGGCCGACTGCGCCGGTGAAAGCGCCTCGTTCGTGGCCGAACAACTCGCTCTCCAGCAATGTCTCGGGCAAGGCCGCGCAATTGATCGGCGCGAACGGTTGGGCCGAGCGCGGGCTGTTGGTATGAATCGCATGAGCGGCCAGTTCCTTGCCCGTGCCGCTCTCGCCGCAGACCAGGACCGCAGATTTAGCCGGGGCGACGCGTTGAATAAAGCGATACACCTCTTGTGCCGGCGCGCTTTCGCCGATCATGTTGTGCTCGATGGCCAGCGTCGAGCGCAGCCGGCTGTTCTCATCTTCCAACCATTCGATCTGCCGCGCGTTTTCGAGCGACACCGCGGCCATGCCGGCGATTCCGGCGAGCAGTTGCAGATGCGCTTCATCAAAGAGAACGATCGGGTCGCTCGTGTCGAGATAGATCGCTCCCAACAATTTCTCAACCACGATCAGCGGCACGCACATCAACGAAGTGATTTGCGCCGCGACCAGACTCTCAGCCGACTTCAAAGTCTCGCTGGTCTTGATATCGTTAGTGAGCACGGCCACCCGTTCACGCATGACCAGGTCTACTACCGTGCGACTGATATGCACGGGATAATTCTCATGCTCGCGATGCTTGCCGTAAACCGACGAAAAATCTTTGGCGCCCTGTCCTAAGACAATGGCGCCGCGATCTGTGGGAATGACTTCGAAAATCGCATCGAGAACTTCTCGCACCAGTTCCTGAGTATGCCGCAATCGATTAATTCGCTGAGCGATGCGCAACACCACGCCCAGGTCTCGGGCCATGCGATCGTTGTCCGGCGCCGCAGCCACCGTTTGCTCAGTTTTATTCAGCAGGACTTCGGGACGGAGCTGCTTGGCCGATTCCGTCAAAGGGTTTGAGTCGTCCCAGCGAATCAAATGACCTGACGTTGCTTCATCACCTTCCTCAATCAGGAACAATAGTTCGATCTTGCCGACCCTGAGTTGATCGGCATGAACCAAGTTCTGCTCCTTGACTGGAATGCCGTTAATGAAAGTGCCGTTATAGCTTTCGAGATCCAACAGTTTGAAGTCACCATTCTCGCGCCGAATGACACAATGGCGACGCGAAACTGAAGAGTGATTCAACCAAACCACGCTCGCGGATTCGCGACCGATGGTTGTCTCGTCCCCGGACAGAGGGAACGTCGCGCCCTTCAATGCCCCGGTGATCGCTACCAGTCTTGGATTCATCAGATTAAGTGCAGGCCTGCGCCGGCCGGCTCTATTAATATCGCTAGTGATAGCCTTACTATCATTTTCGATATGAAAAAGCTAGCGCCATTTTGAAGAAGTTCATTTAGTCGGCGAAATTCGCCAGAAACTTGCGCATTTGAACAACCTTCCGTCCAGCCTTGTATTAAGCCGTCTACGGCACAGGAATCGCAGAGACACACGCGCGAGAAAGAGCTTCGAACAAGGGGGCTTTAACCAGTAGTTCGCGGCGACCTAACCTCAACGCCGTTTTGAAATCCTAATCCCCACGCCGACAAGGTGAAGCTGGCAGCGTCCAATACCAGCAGAAGTTCCTGTCAGCTCACCAGGCAGCAACCCGAAGTCCCACCCTTCGGGTTGTTTGTATTTTGAGGGCTCGTTCCGACGCCCCGGCCCAATCCATCAAAACAAAAAGAAAAAGGAAGTTGTCTTAAATGATGACTGCGCGTATTTTTGTCCGCAGGAGTAGACACTGTGCGACGACGAAAGATCGATGGATGTCCGATAGCTGGCGCCCTGCAACTAATCGGCGACAAGTGGACAATGCTCGTCGTGCGTGATCTGTGTGCCGGTCCGAAGCGCACGACCGAATTGCTTGAGGATTTGCATCCGATCAGCAGTCGCACGTTGATGGGCCGTCTGCGGGAGATGGAACAGGACGAGGTTGTGCTGCGGAACAACTATGGCGGTCTCCCGCGCCGGGTTGAATATGAGTTAACCGAACGCGGCCGTCGCCTGATTCCTCTTTTGGAGGCCCTGATGAACGTTGGTCAGGCGCTCGAATGCAATGACTGCGAGGATCGAAAAGAGAGCGCCGGCTATTACTGCGACTTTTGTCCTCATCAGCGCGTTCCGTTTGAATTCACTGGTTACTCCGAACCTCGCGAGCCACCTGCCGAACCAGAACCGCCGCCGTCCCCGCCACGCCGCAAGGACGATTCCATCGTCTTGTTGTAAAGTTGTGTTAGGTTCGAAGAGCAAAGGTAAACGACTTAATGCCTGATCCGATTTCTGCCTCGAGAAAATCCGTTTGGCCTTTTGTCGTTGCCGCAGTCATCTCGCTCGTCGGACTCGGCGACGCCATCTATCTCACCATTCAGGATCTGACTGGCCAGAACCTGCGCTGCACCATCATCACCGGCTGTGCTGAAGTCCTGGGCAGCAAGTACGCCCACGTCGGGTCACTGCCGCTGGCGAGCCTGGGCGCCGCCGCCTACTTCACCTTCTTTAGTCTCGCCATCCTGGCCGTCTTCGGTTATTCCTTCGCCCGTCCGCTGACAGCTGTCCTGGTTGCGATCATGTTCCTGACCACGCTGTGGCTTGTTTATTTACAGGCCTTCGTGATTCATCATTTCTGCCAATACTGCTTATTGTCGGCAGCGGTCACCACGATCTTGACAGTGATCGTGGGGCTCTCGTTCTTCCTGTCGAAACGTCGTTGAATTCGCGGATCCGATGTGTTGTTGCGCCGCCAACCATTCTGGGTGTAATCTTCGCGGGAAATAATCGCAATTGAATTAACCCTGCGCGAATTGTCGTACTCGAAAATCAGTATGGGCAGTGTCGAACCGCTGATCAGTTTGGGAGGAACCTATGCTCATCGAATCGCCGCATCATGTCGGCTTCATTCTGGGAATGCTCGACAGCGTTTTTAAGGCGCCGAGCGCCGCTGAAATCTCTCACATCATTCTGCGTTGGCTGCACTTTGTCGCGGGCATCACGTGGATTGGTTTGCTTTACTTCTTCAATCTGGTCAACGTGCCTTTGCAGAAGAAGCTGGATGCCGATACCAAGAAGAAGGTGAATCCTGATTTGCTGCTCCCGGCGCTTTGGTATTTTCGTTGGGGCGCGCTGATCACCGTGCTCGCCGGTTTCGGCTATTTCGCGATGTATATCCTGCGTCCCGACGTCGGCCTGGCGAATGCCACCAACGCGAATGTCAGTGGCCGCATAGTTTTGATCGTCTGGTTGTTCATCCCCATCATTACGTTCCTCATTGAGTTTCTAATCATCAAGAAGGTTCCGGCGCTGATTAAAGACGGTCGCGTGTTTGCGGTGGTCATGTTGATTCTAATCAGCGCCATGTCCTTCGTGATCATCAAGTGGCTCGACGGACAGCTGACCGTTAACGGCCAGCACTTTGCCAGCAACAAGACGTTGTCGATTGGCGTCGGCGGCGCCTACGGTTTGATTATGTTGCTGAACGTTTGGGGCATCATCTGGCCCAACAACAAACGCGCACTCAACGCGATGCGAGGCGGACCGCCGGTCCCGCCCGAGTCAGCTCCGGTCCTCGCGCGGCAGGCATTCATCGCGTCCCGCACCAATGCCTGGTTGTCTCTGCCGATGTTGCTTTTCATGGGAACGTCGCACGGTGATTGGTTGATTTTCGGCGGACACTGACGCAACGATGCGGGACAATTCCCGCGATTAGAAACAGAGACGTTTGGAGGGCGGCTGGTCCGCCCTCTTTCTTTTCGCCACATTATTGGCTCGGCCTCTCCATCGCTTCGTCACACTTTATCGGGACAATGCGAACATCAGTTGAAGTGTGCACACTCGCTTCAGCAATTTCAGGAGGGATATATATGGCTTCAATCGATGTTTATAAACCGCGGCAGTTCAATCTGAGCAACTTGAAAGGAATCTCCAACGAGACGCTGGAGATGCATTTCAAGTTGTACGAGGGCTACGTAAAAGAGACCAACAAGCTCAAGGAAAAAATCTCTGAGTTCGTCAAAGGCGGCAAAGTCGATCAGGACGAATTCGCTGAGTATTCAGAATTGAACCGGCGGCTGGGATTTGAATTCAACGGCATGGTCCTGCACGAATATTATTTCGACAACCTCAAGACCGGCGGCGGTATCGGCGACCCAAATAATTCGTCTTCGTTTCGCAAGGCGGCGGAACAAAGCTTTGACAGTTACGAAACGTGGAAGGCCGAGTTCGTCGGCATCGGCAAGATGCGCGGCGTCGGTTGGGCCATCTGTTATCAGAACCCGACGAACGGCGCGCTTTCGAACCATTGGATTACTCTGCACGAAACCGGGAATGTGGCCGGGTTCACTCCGGTGCTGGTGATGGATGTGTGGGAGCACGCGTTCATCCTCGATTACAAACCCGCCGATCGGCCGAAGTATATCGAGGCGTTCTTTTCAAATATTGACTGGACCGCCGTCGAGAAACGCCTACAGCAACAGAAGGCTCAGCCGCTCGCGGCGTAATCCCGGGCGCGCGGTCACCACGAAAACGGCTGCCGACTTTTGTCCGCAGATTACGTCGATGCGCAGATTGGATTGAACGGTATTCCGAACGAGATCCAATCTGTGTAAGCGGCGTAATCTGCGGATGATTCTTTCAGCGCTTACGGCCCTGCTGATTTTTTGCGATAATGCGCGCAACTAATTCGCTTTATCATCAATCGAGTTTGGAGGACTCATGAGCATCTCGATCCGTCTCGCCTCTTTGTCCGTACTAGCAGGTTTGATTCTGTTCGCCGCTGCGTGTCAGCCGGCCGGGCAAAACGCAAACACCACGGCAACTTCAACGGTCACGCCGCCGGGCGAACAGAAACTGACGCAGGTGCCGCGGCCGCCGGCGATTGAGCAGGCGATGAAGGATCGCGGAGAGCAGGATCAGGCGACGCCGGCACTGCGCGTGACATCGCCGGCCAACAACGCGACGATTAACGGCGCGAAGGTCGAAGTTAAATTGGAGTTGAGCGGCGATTTGAAAGGCTACATGCCGCACAAAGATCCGGCGACGCAGAAGGGCAATCACATTCACGTGATTCTCGACAATCAGCCTTACGAAGCTTATTACGAACTGGGCCAGCCGTTTGAATTGCGCAACTTGAGTGAAGGCAAACACACTCTGCGTGTCTTTCCGTCGCGGCCGTGGCACGAGAGCTTCAAGAATGAAGGCGCATTTCAAATGGTCGAGTTCACTGTGAAAGGTGGCGGCGACGCGACTAAGCCAACGACCACCAACAGCGGCGAGAAGATGGCTAATCCAGCCAACAAGTCGGACAGCGCCAGCACCAGCCCGACACCGGCGCGCGAAGGCAAAGACTTCAGTGCGAGCCACGGCGGGAATGTCGATCGGGCCAAACCTCTGCTGACCTACAGTCGTCCGAAAGGCGAATACAAAGGCGCCGACGCCGATCCGGTCATGATTGATTTTTGGTTGATGAACGCCAAGCTGCAAGGCGATGGCGGCGAATATCGCGTGCGCTATGCAGTCGACGGCGGCGAAGCAAAGTTTCTCGACAAATGGGAACCGATCTGGCTCAGTGGCTGGATCAGCGGCAAACACAGCGTGAAGCTGGAGCTGGTCGACAAAGATGGGAACGTCGTGGATAACGGCGGATATAATTCCACCACGCGGGAAATAACGATTACGAAATAGGGTTCATTACGAAGGCACTAAGTCACTAAGTCTGAAAACCAATTGGTCCTTATCCTGAGTTATTGCTTTTCGTGACTTCGTGTCTTTGTTGTAAATGCCGGGGCGAAGTTTATTTTACTTAAGCTAAAGGCCTCGGAAGGAATTGGATCTTTGACCTCTTCATGTGTCTCGATCCGCGCCGGTTGCTGCGATGAGAAAGCCGACACCCACGCCTGGCCCAACAAACCAAAGAAGTCATAGGCTGTCCGCATCAAACTCTGGAAGGTGAAGAACTGCGAATGGCCATGTAGACGCGGGTAATGACTAACTTCGACTTCGGCAAAGACCGCGCCGTTCGCCTTCAGCTTGCGAATCATCTCCAGGCACGCGGCGCCGCTGGTCGAAATCTCGCCGACATGCTGAAGCGCTTCACGCCGGATCAGACGGAAGTCACAATCGACATCGCGAATCGGCAAACGGAATAATAACCTGGCCGTACGATTGTAAATCTTGCCGATGATCACTCGATGAAAACTATCTGCGCGCTTTGATTTGTAACCGTTGACCACGTCTACGCCCGGTTTCATCAAAGGCAACAGCCGCGCGATTTCGCGCACGTCGTACTGCCCATCACCATCAGTGTAAAAAACAAATTCCTTGGCCGCGTTCGCGAATCCGCTTTGCAACGCTCCGCCATAGCCGCGGTTCGCTTCATGGTGAATCGGCCTGACATGCGGGTCCTGCTTGCTCAGATCATCCAGCAGCGACGCGGTGCCATCGGTGCTGCCGTCATTGATGACGAGCACTTCATAGTCGCTGGTGTAGGCCGGCAGAATAGCGAGCGCATGCCGCACCAGCTCACCGATGGTTTGCTCGTCGTTAAAGGCAGGGAAAAAAATGCTTATGCTGCCGAGGCTTTTCGCAGGCGCCGTCATCCGGTTTAGTCTAAGTAGGCGGGGAGTTTAGACAATCAAACTCCGCGATGCAAGATTGCCTCGCCTCTGGTGACGATCCGGCTGGTTGCTTTCCAGAGCGGCCCCGGCCACGCGGAAGAACTCTTATTGTTTACTTGGTGGAGCTGTGACGTCCGCTGGTTTCTTCGGTGCGGGCGTCCGTTTCCGAGTCTTGAGCTCAATCAGGATGACTTCGAAATCGCTATCGCTCAGATTCTCAGGCAAGTGTTTTCCCGCAGGCGTCAACATAGTTTCGCCAGCCTTCATAGTTGATTCCTGACTTTTGCCGCCCGGAAGATTGAACTTTACGTGCGCATCGGTTACGGCGATAGCGACGGCACTCGGATGATAATGCCAGACTGATTTCTCCTTTGGTCCATAATGGACTCGTAAGACCCGAACGCTGGCGTTCTGCGATTCGATTTTGTAGTGCTTGGGATCAACCTTCACGGGGTCCTGCGCTAATACAGGCACGGCCACCGCCAGGACAAACAGAGTTAGGAAAAATGCTTTGCGCATATCGGGGACTTCCTCCTGTTTCGATCGGTTTTGGTGTAACGTCGGGGTGTTCTAATTCACCAGGGCTTGAAAGTCAATCGACTACGTTCAGAATCTCAGGACAAAGCTGCGCGCTTTGCCTCGTTGTGTGCTGAGGCCGCGACCTGTGTGCGCTGCGAGGCGATGTGCGATCGCGCCGCAGTCTTAAGCGAATTGAACGGGTCCGTGGACGCGCGCGTCATGTTCATCGGCGAAGCGCCGGGCCGCAAAGGCGCCGATCGCACACACGTGCCTTTCTCCGGCGATCAATCAGGCAGGAATTTTGATCGGTTTCTGCAATCGATTGAATTGCGGCGCGATGAAATCTTTGTCACCAGCGCTGCGCTATGCAATCCTCGCTCGGCATCGGGAGCGAATCGCCGCCCCACTGCCGGTGAGATCAGGAACTGTTCAGACTTTCTCGGTCGCACGATCGAGCTGGTGCAACCTGCCATTATCGTGACCCTGGGCACGGTGGCGCTTGAGGCGCTGAAGCTCATTCATTATCATGAATTCAGCTTACGAGGAGATGCGGCCACGGTGCGGAAGTGGAATGGTCGACTGCTGATTCCGCTTTATCACCCGAGTCCACAGGTTTTGATTACCAGCCGGAATGAGCAGCAGCAGTTACGAGATTACCGAGTTGTCGCGCGGGCGGTAGCGCGTCTCTAGTGTGATGAGCGAAGCAGCATCGACATCTTTGTCAAAAGACTATGCCGCCGTACGGGAAGGCGGCGCGGGGCTAATCGATCTGTCGTCGCGGGGACGCATTCTCGTCAACGGCTCCGACGCGGCGATGTTCCTCAACGGACTGGTGACGAACGACGTCAAGAATCTCGCAGTCAATTCATGGATACCCGCGGCGTTTGCCACCGTGCAGGGCCGCTTGCTGGCCGCGGTGCGCATCATTCATCGCGAAGACGGTTTCCTGATCGACACGGAAGACACGACCCACGAAAGAGTGTTCCGTTTACTCGAGCGCTTCACGCTCGCGGGTGACTTTCACGTCACCGACGTTACGGCTGAAACTGCTTCGATTTCGCTTCAGGGCAGAGACGCCGCACGCATCATGCGCACCAGGTACGGGAGGGAAGCTGCCGACGATCTCGCGCGGGGCAACGTACACCGAACGAAACAGGGACTCGACATTTTTCCAGCCACCCATACTGCCGAGGAAGGTTTCGACATCGTCATGCCCAAAGCTGAGAGGGACGCGTGCTGGGAAGAATTTCAGCAGATGGGAGCCGTGGCCGTCGACCAGACGACGCAGGAGATTCTGCGCATCGAAGCGGGCGTGCCGCGCTACGGCATCGACATGGATGACAACACGGTGGTCAACGAAACCAATCTCGACGACGCGGTCAGCTTTACCAAAGGCTGTTACACCGGTCAGGAGATCATTATTCGCATCAAACACCGTGGCCACGTTGCGAAGAAACTGACCAGCATTCTCATGCCCGGCGAATCGGTAGAACTCGACGACCTGACCGTGTACTCAGAGGACGGCAAAGAAGCGGGCCGCGTCACCTCGTGGGTGGTCTCGCCGGTCCTCGGCTACACCGCGGCCATGGCTTATATCAAGCATGAACACCTGAAAATGCTCGCGCCCATTCAGCTCAACGCCGGCGGCAGGACCATCAAAGGAATCGTCGGCAACGGACTGCCTCTGTTCCGCGGCAGTTGGTACGAGCCGATTGACAACCCGACTTTCCCGATTACCGGTGCCGACTGAAGATCAGAACGAACTGGCTCATTCGATTATCGAGGCGCTGCTCGATCATACGCGCGTCGTAAGCGATCTGATCGCCTTGATGGCCCAGGCTTTGGATCAGGAAACCACAAAAGCTCTGACCCTAACGCCGCAATGGCAGGCCTACCTCGAGAGTCGCCGGCAGATGGAAACGACTCGCGCTGAGGTCGAGCAGTTCGTCGCGTCGTTTCCCCGCGCCGGTGAAGACTAACCGCGCTACTAGCGAATCATCATCAATACTTTTCGCTCGCGGCCGCCATCGAATTCGCAGAGAAAGATCCCCTGCCAACGCCCGAGCATCAATCTGCCATCAGCAAACGGAACAGTGACACTGGGTCCGACGAGGCTGGCTTTGATATGGGCATCGGAATTTTCTTCACCGTGATGAAAGCCCATCCCGTGTTGCGGAATTAAGGTGCGCAGCGCATGCAGCATGTCGCGCGGCACGTCCGGATCGGCATTCTCATTGATCGTTAGGCCCGCAGTCGTGTGCTGCACGTAAAGGACGACGACGCCTTCCTTAGCGCCTGAGTCCGTGAGCTTGTTTTGCACCTCGTCAGTAAATTCGACCAGTTCCTCGCGTTGATGCGAGCGAATTCTCAAAGTCAGCATGATCGAATTCTAACGCAGGCGCTGGACGCCAGCACACTTTACTCGCGGTGTGCGAACCTCCGCTCAGATTTCGCCGCCTCTGCTACGGCCCAACAAACCCTGTCAACGGACTGCCAAAGAACGCGTCAGTTTTGTAAGCGCTCCGGTCCCATGGGCCATCCTGATCGCCGATGATTTGCGCCGGGATGACGACGCGCAGCGTGCCCAGGCTGTTTTGTTTCACTATGCCGTTGTCGGCGATCTTATAGTCCGCGCCGAAAGTGAATTTCGCCGTGCGCGCCAGCTTCCCGTTTTGCAGCACCTTGATTTCATACTCGCCGGGGTGCTTGTACATTTCATAATAGAAGCCGGCCTCCATAATCCCGGGTTGCTTGTCCCACAGGATGGCTTTATTGAAGGTGAATACGCTGCGGCAGTACGCGTTCGGTGAATCCTGATTTGACTCCGGTTGATTCAGAACTTCGCACACCGCGCTCTCAGGCACGGCCTCGGCCACCATCTGGCCATTGAAGTACAGGTACGCGGCGTACTTGCTATAGATGACCGACTTGTTCGTACCGCGAAACCAGAAAGCCGCCATCAGGTGCGAATTGGTCAACGGCGGGACCATCGTCTTGCCCGGATATTCCCAGTTGTAAACCCACTCGTCGTAGACGTAGGCGATCGGCAGCGCCCAATCGTAGTTCACGTAGTAAATGAAATTGTTCTTGAACTTTGGCAGATCGACGACGCCTTCGTGAAACTTGTCGACCTTGAACTTGCCGGAGAAGAGGGTGGCGTTCTTGCCTTCGAGCTCATTTCTAAAATTGATTTTGAAATCGACCGGCCCAGTGTAAGTCACGGCCTGGTTGTCCGGAGGATTCATGCCGCAATCTCTGGCGCCCAGCCAGCCGGCGCCGTACTCGTCTGTCTGGCAATCGAACTTCCAGGCCTTCGCCGGCGAATTGTATTCAACGGCAAACGCGCTGCCCGGACTGATGGGGCCGTTCACGCGAAATCTCAGCACCGGCGTCCAACTCCAGGTTTCAGGATCGCCGTTATAACCTTTGTGAACCTGGAGCCTGACCTGAACTGAAGACTTGTCAATGGTCTGGGCGGCGATGGCGCCAGCACTGAAGACTGTCAGAACGATACTCACCAAAATTAACAAACAGGATTTTTTCATTTCCTTCTCCTTCCGTTAGTGCGTTGCAGATGCCCGCGCACGCAGCGCCGCGAGTAACCACCAAAAAGGCAGAACACAGAGCGCGAGATTGATCGCAAACAACCCGTCGAGCGGATTGTGCCGGTGATAGATGTTGTCCGCCGTCCAATACAGCAGCCAGCTTGTGCTCACGGTCGTGGCCACGATGGCCAACCCGATCGCGCTGCTTGAATGTTCCCGACGGCGACGACGGCGATTTGCGCGAATGACTCCCACAATCGAAGCAATCGTCAAAACGAAAATCGCGCAGGCAATCGCTCCGAGTGTGATCAAGATCTCGAGCAGCGCTCGATCCAGCCCGGGGATTACGTTCGGCTCCAGGAAACCTGCCATCATCACTCGTACCTTGATCCGTGGCGGCCGTGGTTATTCAATGCCGCCTTCGGCGCTGTCACTGATCCAATCGCGTCAGTGACGGCGACCGAACGTTAGGAGCAATCCGATTAGCAAAGGGAGCACGAGGGCGAGGCTCCAAAAATTGATCCGTAACAGTCCGATCAGGAAACGAACGGCAAGACTCGCGGGCTCAGTCACTCTCCAACGGTAGGCGTCGAGCACATCCAGCACGCTGATGTTGCTGGAGGGTCCGGCGAACGTTTGTAACTCGCGCGTGATCGTAAGCCCGAACAATTGGCCGGTCAGCCGCCTCAACCAGCGTTCGATCACGAGGATGAAAACGATCAGCCAAACTATGTAGGCAGTCGCAAATGAGATAACGATGACGACCTGGCTATTCATGAAGCGTCCTCACCAACGCATTTCATTTCAAAGATTCAGTGCATACCAGCAGTCCACCGGGTCCTTCCTGAAAATGGACGCGGCCGGCTTCGATCCACTGGTAGATGGATCGCGAACTCACATTCATTAAGACCGCCGCGGTTTGCGGCGTGACCATCTGCACCTCCGCCACACATCGTTGGCACCAGGCCTTTCGCCGGTCGCCCGAACGCCGGACCAGCAACCGCCGGCTGGTTTCGATCGTGATCTCGGTTCGTCTGGTCTTCATACCGCGGACGCTTCAAAAGGCTTTACGGCGCCGTGCCTCAGGACTAGAATGCTGGCCAGTTTTGACCGGGCTTCAGGCCCGTCCGTCGACACGGCAGCGAAAACGCGCCGACGGTACCTCGCCGAAAGTCCTGAAGTCCTCAGAAATTCTCAGAAATTTCTCAAAGAGCGCTCAAATGGCGATTGACCCGACAAATCACCGCGCTTTCGCATTTGGAGATTTTCATCTCGATTGCGAGCAACGCGCGCTCATGCGTGACGGCGAGCGCGTGTCTTTAACTCCAAAGGTTTTTGATCTGCTCCTGCTGCTAATCGAAAACCATGGTCAGGTCCTTGAGAAGGACCGCTTGATGAAGACAGTCTGGCCCGACGCGTTTGTCGAGGAGGGAAATCTCACCCAGAACATTTCAGTGCTGAGAAAGACTCTGAACGATCATGGTCAGAGATTTATTCAGACGGTGCCACGCCGCGGCTACCGTTTTGTCGGGCAGGTCCGGGAACTAACGGACGAAACGCTCCTGATTGAAGAACGCTCGCTGACGCGCGTGGTCGTCGAAGAGACTGAGTCCGATCGCCCGGCTAATCAAACGACGGACCGTCAGCATCGGCGCGGAAGTCTGGTTGTGGTTTCCCTGGCCGCATTCGTGGCCGTGACTGCTGTCGGAATTGGCTGGACGATTCTCGGTCCGCGGCGATTTGCCGCCCGCACTCCGCCGCCATTCGAAGTCAGCAACGTAACGCTGCGAACGATCACCAGCAACGGCAACGTTGTCTACGGCGTGATATCTCCCGACGGACAGTTCGTCGCGTACTCGACTGTCGATCAAGACAATCGATACGCGCTTTGGCTCCAGCGGAGCGGCAGTAGAGAGGCTCTGCAATTAATTCCGCCCGGCCCTCACCCGTTAGGCCCGGCCGCCATTTCGCACGACAGCAATTGGATCTATTACGGCGAGACAAATCCCGATCAACCTTTAAAGGGAAACACGATCTACCGCATGCCCTTGTTCGGCGGCGCCCCGCGCAAGGTGATGGAAGATGTTCCTGTCTTTGCCGCGCTTTCTCCCGATGACCAGCGCCTGTTACTGCATCGCTTCAAACCAGCCGGAGGCGTTGAGGTAATCAGCGTCAACGCGTTGGACGGGAGCGATGAGCGGTTGATCGCCGGCAGTAACGACGCCTCGGATTATCTCGGCACCCAGTGGTCCCCGGACGGCACGAGGCTCATTTTTTTCAGCAGCGAACAAAGAGCTGACGGCACCTACTGGTCACTTTCAGAAATGCCGGCCGCGGGCGGCGCGCACAAGACGATCCTGGCTCCGGCCCAACGGAGGATTTGGTTTATCGCCTGGGCCAACGCCGGACGCGGCATCGTGATGACGGCCAGCGATCCGGTAACGAAGATTCCGCAACTCTTTTATGTCTCTTACCCTGACGGCGAGACTCGCCGGATTAGCAACGACCTGGTTGGTTACACCACGGTTTCAGTCGGTGGGGAAGTGATCATGGCCGGCAAGGTCGAGCGGCAGTCGAGAGTCTGGATCACCAATTGGCCCGGTCCCCAACCCGCCCGGCAGGCAATTGAACGAGACATCTCTGACGCTATGGCCTGGACGCCGGCCGGCGACATCGTCTATGACACCAACGACGACGGACGCTTGCATCTTTGGATCGCCGAGGCGGGCGGGCAGCGCCGGCAGCTATCGCCGGACGATGCCGACGAAAGACAACCTGATGTTTCGTGGGACGGAAAGCTGATCGCATTTCTTTCCCGGCGTTCCGGCAATCTCGCTTTGTGGTTAATGGATGCAGACGGCCGCAATTCGCGCCGCTTGACTGCCGACGGCGTGCGCGCCTGGCAACCGCGATTCGCTCCCGACGGCCAATCGATTTATTTCCTGATGGAGCGCGAGAACCGTTCCCAATTGGCGCGCGTTTCGATCGCCGGCGGACAACCACAGGTGATCGCTGACGAAGTGAATGACGACTCCTACTTTGACATCTCGCCGGACGGAAAACGGATTGCCTATTCCATCCGCGACGACAATCAGAAGCGCACGCGAGTCATCGTCCGAGCGTTGGAAGTTAATTCGCCGAAGTCGCATTTCGAGATCGAGCCCGGTTACTTTCTGCGCTGGACACCCGATGGGCAGAATCTGGCTTACGCGCAGTATCCGCAAGACAAAAAATTCGGCGAGGCGCTTTGGCTACAACCTGTCAGCGGTGGCCCACCGCAACAGGTGCTGAACGTGACGCCCGATCTTCTGTACTGGGCGGCCTGGTCGCGCGACGGAAAAGCTCTGGCGATTTCGCATGGCCGATTCGTCAGAGACATCGTGCTCGTGACGCGCAACGGCGGTTCCTTGGCTGCCACTTCGCAAGTTCGTTAGACCGCTCGCCGCGGAACCATTCTTAGCGGTCATGATTTCTTCGCCGGCTTCTTCCTACCCTTGCGTTTCGCGTCTGGCGCGCCTCGTTCGGCCGCCACGTTTTCGATCTCCGCATTGATTTCACCGCCGATCAGTACGGCGACGCCGGTCAGATACAACCACAGCATCAGCACGATCACGGCGCCCAGCGATCCGTACGTCTTGCTGTACGAATCAAAAAAATGCAGATAACCCTTGAAGCTGAACGACACCAGCAGCCATAAGATGACGCCAATCGCCGAGCCGGGCGTCAGCCATTTCCAATCCTGATCGCGAACGTCGGGCGCCAGGTAATAGATGAGCGCGAAACTCAAGAGCATGAAGGCGAGCGCGATCGGCCATTGCAGGATCTTCCACGTGATTACAAACGCGTCGCTGAAGCCGTACCAGGCGCCGAGATGTTCGGCGATCTTGCTGCCGCCAAAAATTACGATGACCGCGCCCATGATCAGGATCGATAACGCAACAGTTAGGCCCAGGGCGACCAGTCTCTGCTTCCACCAGGGCCGCGTTTCATTCGAGTCGTACGCGGCATTCAGCGAATTCATCATGGCGCTGACGCCGCTGGCGGCGGCCCAGAGCGCCGCGATCAATCCGAAACTAAGCTTGCCCGCGCCGCTCGCATTGCTGACCTCCAACATCGTCTTGTCAATCAGTTCAAACGCCGACGATGGCATGACCTGCGAAAAGTAGCGGAAGAGCGCGTGACGCAGTCCGGTTCCCGAACCCAGCACCAGCCCAATCAGCGAGGTCAGAAAGATCAGCAGCGGAAAAAGCGCGAGCAGGAAGTAATAAGCCAACTTGGCGGCATCGCCGAAGACATCGTCGGCCTGTATCTCAGACCAGATGCGCTTCGCCATCTGCTGCCAACTAAGTCCGCTGAGGGTCCACATGCGCCGATTGTAGCCGAGTGTCAGGTACGATTCATGGCAAATTAGCCACAGATGAATACAGATTTAGACAGATCCGAAGATGAGGTTTGAACTCGTTGTGATCTGTTTGAGTCTGTAGCTAATGCTATCGGAGTGGAACGGCTTTACTCTTCTTCTTCGCCAATGACTTTGCGAATTCTGATGGTCGCGTCTGACGAAGGCGCGTTCGAATTGGCGGAAGGATAGATGGCGCGCGCGCCGACCTCGGGACGGAAGTTGCCGTTGTCATCATAAAGCCGGCGATACTGCAACGTGTTGCGCACGACCCCTTGAATATAGAGACGCGTCTCACGGAAGGGCACGGCCTCTTGCCATTCGTCGATCTGCAAAGGCAGCGACGCGCGCCATTGCACGACTCGGCCGGGCCCGGCGTTGTAAGCCGCAGCCACGTACTCGATGCGACCGTACTTTTCCATTTGATCTTTGAAGTACGCCGTTCCCAGTTGAATATTCAAGCGCGGCTCGAACAGCGATTCCACGGTGATGGCGCGATCGACGCCGACGGTGCGGGCGGTGGTGACTGCGGTCGGCACGACCAGTTGCATTAAGCCGTACGCGCGAGCCGACGAGACGGCGCGCGGATTGAAAACCGTCTCTTGTCGAATCAAGCCGGCAACTTGATAAGCGTCGAGTCCGCGCGCGCGCGATTCCTGCTTGATGATGTCCCAGTACTGCAACGGATAGAACACGTCCCATTCTTCGGGTCGCATTTCATCCGGGTTCATCTGTGAATAATCGGGGTAACTCTTCTTCAGAGAATTGAGCGCCTGCACGTTGTCGTTCTTGGCGCGGAAGATTTTCGCAATCGCGAGATTCACCCGCGGGCTTGATGGCGCGGCCGCAGCCGCGACATTCAATTCATCCAAGGCCCAATCGTCGGTGCCGATGATCGAAAGCTGATCCGCCTTTGCGATGTGCTGGTCTTCGTTGTCTCCAGCCGTCTCTTCAGCAACAGTGACGGTCTTTAGGTTCGCGAGTGCGCGGCCCACCGTCGAGTCAGCCGGAAAGTCAGGGGACGCGGTTTTGCCGCTACGCGTCAAATCGTCCAGCCGCTGCTTGGCGAGATACCCGTACCAATTAGCGTCGTAGCGATCTTGCAATCCGTGATAGATGGCGCGCGCCTCGGCAAGTTTGCCGATGCGTTCGCTGTCGCGCGCCGCCCAGTAAGCAGCCTTGCCGCGGAAATCGGAATTGTTACCCGCGTAGACGGCAACGTGTTCTGTCAGCAGACGACTCGATTCGGCAAAGTTCTTAGCGTCATGCGCGGCCCAGGCGACATAGAAATGCGCCGGCGTAATCTCGGCATTGCCGGGAAAAAAGTTGACCGCCGCTCGATAGAAGTAACTCGCATTCACGTCATCTTTCGCGCCCTCGGCGAGTTGGCCCAACTGCACATAAGCGCGCATCGTCCATTGGCTAGCCGGAAACGACCGGCGCAACTCATCACTGGTGCTGCGTGCTTGCGCCCACTGCTTCGCGCGTCCATAAGCCAGCGCCAGATTGAACATTGCTTCGGCGCGCGCTTCGGACGAAGTGGGAATGGTATTCAAAGCCGCCGTCGCCTCGGGGAAGCGCCGCGCACTTGCCGCCGCAATCGCCCGGTTCGCTTGCGCTGCCGGGGTCGGCGATGCCGGGAAACTCGCAAATGCATTTGTGTAAGCGTCGTAAGCTTCACTGAAGCGCTTCGCGGCAAAAAGCTTCTGCGCGCGCGCGAGTGCCTCGCCCTGATGAGACGGCGACAGGGTCGAATTCAAACGGGGTATCGCGCCGGCGGCCTCTGCCGCTTCGGCCGATGCGGGCGCGAGAAAATAGATTCGCCGGTAAGCAGCGACGGCCTGGGCCGGATCCGACGTCTGTTCGTAAGCCTTCGCCCGCATCAAGTCGATCCCCGGATCGTAATTGGTTATCAGGATCGCGTCTTCGCTCGGATCAACTTTGCGAAACTTATCGAGGATCAGAGGGACCGCGGCCGCGTGACCGTCCTGAATCAGCATTTGCGCGTCGCGAATCATCGCGTCACGCGCGCGCAGCGAATTTGGAAAATCGCGAGCCAGCTTTTCGTAAGCTGCGCGTGCCTCGACGCGCCGGCCTGCTTGCTCGAGCGCGTTGGCTCGCATCCAGACCGCGTAATCGCCGATGGACGTGTATTGGGTGACGGCTGCTGAATCGAGCAGCGCCGCCACTCCGGCATAATCCTTGGAATTCAACTTGAGGCGCGCACGCACGAACTTCGCGAGCGAGCCGGCGGTCGTATTAGGAAAGTCTTTCTCGATCTTTATGACGGCATCTTCCGATGGCATAACGCCACCGCGAGTCATCGCGCGCAGCGTCTGGCGCGCCTGTAATTCCTGCGGCGTCTGCTGCAATGGGCGGCAGCTGGCGATCAGAAAGAGCGGCAGGACCGCGACAAAGATTGTGCTGAGACTCATGAATAAGAAGGCGAAGCGATGTCTGCGAAGCGTGATCATAATGACGTGACTGCTTTGATGCGAGTGTCTGCGGGGGCGATGGTTATCTTAGCACGGCGGGTCAACCTCGCCTTGTGATGTTCGCCGACGTAGAATTGCTGAACGATCTGCCGCGGAATCGCGTAGATCGCCGGACGCTGCCACAAATTAGGTCCTGGCGGTGTTCTCAAACCGGGAAATAATGCGCGCTGGAGTCCGAGCCGTAATCGAGTCAATACCAAGCCAGGCTGAACGGCAACAAGCCATCGGTTTTGATGAGGCGTTCACGCTTCATCACCGGGCAGTGTTTGCGACGGCGCGGGCCATTCTGCGCGACGCGGCCGTGGCTGAAGAGGTGACGCAGGACGTCTTTCTCAAACTTTATCGCCACCAGGATTCCGCGCCCGGCGGCGATTTGCTGCGGCCCTGGCTGCTGCGCGTGGCGATCAATGAATCACGAAATGCGATCCGCACTCGCAACCGGTCGCTGGCGCGTGATACGGCTTATGAGAAGACGCGGCAGGAAGTTGCGGCTGAGTTTGAGCCGGACAGCTCGCAACAACTGGAAGCGGCGCGCCGCGCCCTCGACAAAATCAAAGAGCCGATGCGCAGTTGTTTGCTGCTGCGTCACCAGGGACTTTCGTATCGTGAAATCGCGCAGACGCTGTCCTTAAAAGAGAATTACGTAGGCAGTCTGGTGGCGCGCGCGCGCAAAGAATTTACGCGCACGTATGGCAAGATTGGAGCGAAGCCATGAAGAATTGTATTGACGAAGGAACTCTCCAGGCATGGTTTGACGGCGAGTTAGCTGCCGAGACGGCTGCGAACGTGGCCGCCCATCTCAATCACTGTGGCGAGTGTGCCGCCGCGGCGAACCTGGTGGAGACCGAAAGCCTGATGCTATCTGAGGCGCTGGCGCCTGAGTTTGCCGCGCCGGTCCCGACCGCAGCGCTGCGCCAACGCGTGGACTTAGCCGTCGACAGACTTCACGATCGCAAGGCCCCCATCGCCGGTCCGTCACGTTGGAATGCGTTCGCGGAATTCTTTTCATTTCGAACACTGACTTACGCGTCGGCGGCGGCGATGATCGCCATTGCCGTAATCGCCGGCTTTGTGTACTTGAAGAACCAGAAAGCCCCGTCGCTGGCGAATACAAACAATGCGCCGGCGCCCATCAATCCGGTGACTCCGAAAAACCCGCCGGAGCAAGCGCAAAACCATTCTCCGGAACCGGTAAGCGAGCCGGACTCGCCGGCCCCGATTTATGTCGCTGGCGGAAAAACTGTGAAGCGCGTGAAGCGAACCAAAGCGCCCGAACCGGACGCGACGTCGATTGCCTGGCAAGAGCGTCAATATGAGAACGCTATTTCCAAACTCCACGACGCGCTCAAGACGCAACCACCGATGCGGCCGGCGCTACAGGTTGACTATGAATACAACATAGCCGTGATTGACAATGCGATTAAGACTACGCGGGACGCGGCGAAAAAGAACCCGAAGGATCCTTTGGCGAATCAGTTCATGCTCGCGGCTTATCAAAGTAAAGTTGATTTCATGAATCAGATTGCCGACGCGCGCGGGATGGAGAAATAGCTTTTGCTTCTGACGCGCATGTTCAACTGTCGGAGTCTGTTCCTGCTCGCGTTGCCCTCCCTGACGGTGGGGCTTCTGACACCGCCGGTTTTCGCGCATGGAGCGACGCGCGAAAAACGCGGCGGGCAAGTCGAGCGGTCGATGCCCGCCGATCGGCGAGTGATCGTCTCGGCGTGCACGCTGTCCGGCGGCTTCACGGTTCGCGGTTGGGACCGTAACGAAGTCCGCGTGCGCAGCGATGGCGCGGACATCGAGTTGATTCGCACCGATCAAACCAGGTCCGAACAAGCCACAGAATTAAAAGTAACGGCGAAAACCGGCCGCCCTAACGCCCGCGGTTCCTGCCTGATGTTTGGCGGCCTCGAGCTGGATGTGCCGCGTGGCGCCAACGTAAAACTGCAAACGACCAGCGGCGACATTGCGTTGACTGACGTGGCCCGCGCTACAGTGGTCACCACCTCGGGCAGCATCGACCTGACCAAGATGCGCGAAGAAACGACCGCCACGGTAATCGGCGGAGACATTTCCGTGCGTGATTCGACCGGCTTGTTCAATCTGCACGCGACCGGAGGCAGTATCGATGCACGTCATCTCGTTCCCCTCGCGGCGAGCGACACCGTCAGCGCTTCGACGGTAAGCGGCGAAGTCAACTTGAACCAGGTCACGCATCAGCGCGTAAACGTGAACTCAGTCAGTGGCGAGGTGACGTATTCAGGCGAACTGGTCCGCAACGGGAGCTATAGCTTTCAGAACCTCTCCGGCGAAATCCGTCTATCGATTCCCGCCAGTTCGTCGTTTCGTTTGGTTACCAACGTGGGCGAGACGGTGAAGATTAGCAGCGACTTCAACCTTAATTACACGCAGAACCAAAATATCGGGCCCGGTAATCGCCGTGAACCGCGGCGTGTAAATGCCACCGTGGGAACCGGTGAATCGTTGATTCGAGTCTCGTTGTTGACCGGGTCGCTGCGAATTTCAAAAACTTAATTCACGAATTGCTTTAGAGGGCGGACCTGTCCGCGCGTAGGGGCCGGACAAGTCCGGCCTCTAAACGAAAATGCTTCATTGTTAAGGTCCGCAGCCACCGCGACTTACTCTTAAATACTTGCCACAAACCCAATCGCTTCGGTGTTCTAGTCGTGAAAGCCAATGAAGGACTTATCACGAAAGGACGTTTAATGAAAAAAGCAGCTTTATTAATCGGCATTCTGTCGCTGGCAGTCGCCACGCTCGCCGACAATCGGATCAAACTCACCGATACTCAGGCCGCCGCTCTGATCAATTCATCGTGTTCAGCATCGTTTCAGAAAGCCAGAGGCAACGAACTGACTGAGACGTTTAGCCAGGTCTATCCGCTGACGGCGACGGGCCGGGTCAACATCGTCAACATCAATGGCGACGTGCACGTGAATGTCTGGGACCAGAACTCGGTCAAGGTCGATGCGATCAAGCGAGCTTACAGTCGCGAGCGCCTCAGCGAAGTGACGGTCGACGTGCAGAGCGCCGCGGACATCCTGACGATCAAAACCCGTTATCCCGAAGATCGAAATTACAGCGGCCGTAACCGTGAAGATAGTTGGGCCAGCGTCGAGTACACGGTGACCTTGCCTCGCCGCGCACAACTCGACGGCGCCGAACTCGTGAACGGTTCGTTGGATGTTGAAGGCGTGCAGGGCTCGGTGCGGGCCTCATTAGTCAACGGCAACGTGAAAGCGTCCGATCTCGGCGGCGAGGTGAAATTGTCGACCGTCAATGGCGGCATTGAAGCAAATGTCGCTGCGCTGGCCACGACCAAAGGCGTGCAAATGAGTTCAGTCAATGGCTCGATTGTCTTAATCGTGCCGCCGGGTATAAACGCGGACGTCAAAGCGAGCACGCTGCACGGTGCAATCACCAACGACCTCGGACTACAGGTCGATGACGGTCAATTCGTCGGTCACAGCTTGAGCGGCCAAATCGGAACCGGCGGCGCACGCATCCGCCTCAACAATGTCAACGGGTCGATCTCAATCAAGCGCATAGGTTGATTTGTTTCGACTCACCGCTAAATCCGAAACTACTTTTGATTATCCTTTGCGTTGGCTTTCGCATAGACGTAGCTATCGCGCGCCTTCACGACCAGACCCGGCTGGTTAACGCGCACTTTGATATCGCGCCGTTCACCCGACTTTCCCGCCGGTGGGTAATAACCAATGCTGTATTGTCGGCGCAACTCATCGGCGAGATCGCGGAACGCTCCCGACAAACCGACGATCGTGTCACCGCGATAGTACTCGCCGCCTGACTCCAGGACTATTTCATGTAGGTACTGATCGGCGACGCGATAATCGCCGATCGTACTATTCGGA
>Ga0207511_100022_pt1 | contig 41627 bp, 22 predicted proteins | sample NitcycUWRSCHO22C_FD_188265 | JGI IMG/M metagenome (GOLD analysis project Ga0207511, IMG submission 188265) | Soil microbial communities from Arlington Agricultural Research Station in Wisconsin, USA - Nitrogen cycling UWRJ-SCHO22-C (SPAdes) | ecosystem: Environmental > Terrestrial > Soil >... | reverse complement strand
CGTCGTGAACCGCGCCGTCTGCACGAAGCTGTTGAAGTAAGCGACCTTGTTATTTTCCAACTGCGTCTGCCAATCGCCCTGATTGACAATCACTCCATTTGAAATCGCGCGCTGGTCCGTCAGAAATTCATTGAAGCGAACAATCGGGACGGGCAGGTTGTGGGGAGTGCCCAACTGCGAACTGCCACTCGCGTCACCGTAAGCAGTCTTGTACGCGCGTTCGACCAGATAGCCGGTCTCCTGGAATTCGATTGAGAGAAAGAATGCGCCCGAGGTGTTCACCCGTGCTGCATCGCGGCAGGTCGCATCGGTGCCGCAATTATTTATTTGGCCCGTCCAAAATGCGAGGCCGCCCGCGTCGGCTGGGCGGTTCAGAAAGTCAGCGTACTGCTGGCGCACAAAGAAATCGGTTTGGTCGATCGGGTTGTTGTTTTGCGCGGTGCCCAAACAACTCAAATTGTTCTGAACGTAACCCGTTATCTCGCTCACTGAGAACGGACAGAAAAAGCTGGTGTTGTTCTGATTCTGAATCGTCACCATGATGGTGTTGTCGCATTCAGGGTGGCCGGTGCCGGAATCAGCATGGCTCGCATTAAAGTTGTGGCCGAGTTCGTGCGCCGGAATGGTCACGCGAAAAGGCGAGATGGTCTCCCGGTCCGAGATCCCGTACGCGTGCGTCGGGTTCGCGCAGACGACGCCCTGCCACGCGACGCCATTGGCATCGGTCAATCTCTTGCCGGTCCACAAATGCGACACATCATGCGACGGCGTCGGCGGATTCAGGTTCCAGTTGTTGGTGAAATTGGTAAGCACCGTCGCGGCCGATGAAGGGTTCGCACCAAATGGATCAGCCGTCGTCCAGGCATGTTGATAGGTGATCGTAAAGGTCAGCCCGATGTCTCGCTCATAAATCGCATTAATCGAATTCATGATGCTGAGGATGTCGCTGTTCGCCTGCGAGGCGCCGCCCAGAGCATTCGTATATTCCAAATCAGATTCGGTCGCGAGTTCGACAATTTTTAAGGGCGAGAAGACCGCCGGTGTCGCGCCGGAGGTCGCGGACGTCATCATCTGCTTGGCGCCGGCGTTGACTTGTTGCTCCAACGTGTCCCCACACGTGCGCGTGATGTCCGAGCGCACATCCTCAGCCGTGTACAGCAGATAATCTGTCGCCGCCGCCGCCGCCGAATACTTCTGCGCAGATTCAACAAAATATGACTGGCCCGGCGTGATGATCATGCCTTCGATTTTCTGGCCGTCGATCGTGAACCGCGCATCGCTGGTCGAGACACCCTCGACGTGACCTTTGAAAGTAGTGACGCCGGGCATCGCCGTCGCCCGTACCACCCCGTCGGCGTCCGTTTGTTCAGCGCGATAATTCGGCCCGCGCAGATCGCTCGGCTGAAGTTGCAGTTCAAAATCGTGCGCCGTACTGACGAGCGACACTCGACCAGATGCACGCACCTGTTCGGCGACTGAGCCCGGATCGACGCTCAACTGCTCATAACTCGTAAAGGTTTCCGCCAGGTCCTGCTGAAATCGCGCGCGCGTGTTCTGGGCGTCGGCTTTTGGTAACTGTGAAAATCCTACGAAGGTCAGGACCGCGATCGCCAGGGCGAGTACGACGTAGTTTCGATAGGGTTTGGTACTGCCAGACGTTAAAGGTTGTCGGTGCACACGTGGTCCATGGGGGTTTGATAGATTTTTATTCCGTTTCATAAATCGCACTCAAAATTTCGCCGGGAGACTGTCGCTTGGGATGATTACCGGCGTCAGGGAGGCGTAACGCGGGGCAATTCCATCTTAACGAGCGCGATTGCGTGGCGTCAATCTCTCTTTTTTGATTGGTCAGGCTTTCTAATTTGCGACGGCGGCGATTTTGGTACTAAAGTCAGTTGATTTTCGCAAACTGAAAAGCAAGAAGAATGGACGAAAGATGAAAATATCGCTTTCGGATGAGTCACTGCGTGCCACATCTGAACGACTGGCCCAATCAAACCAGCAGTTCGTCGCGTGCTATCCCGGAGAGTCTGGCCGGCGCCAACCCGTGCACACGGTCTATGGTGGCGCGCATCTGTTTCGCGCTGATTCGGCGCCCCGTCTGGGCCAGGTCGCGCAGCGGTCGTTAAATGAAAACGCCTCCGACTTTGCGGTGTTTGCGCGAGCGGTCGGGCTGCCTTTATCGGACCAACTGCCGGATGTGCTCGAGTATGCGACCGGCTTAAAACACCGGCTTGAGAACGAACCCGAAGCTGTGCGCAGCGACAATAAAGCTGCCTGGCTGGCGTACACGATTTATGCGAGGGTCCAGGAAAAGTTGCAGCGGGAACCGGTTGAAGATTTTCGCATCGACTTTGAAGACGGCTACGGCAACCGGCCCGACGCTGAAGAAGACGGCCACGCCGAAGCAGCCGCGATCGAAGTCGCGAAAGGCATGGAAGCCGGATCGCTGCCGCCCTTCATCGGCATTCGCATCAAACCCTTCAACGAAGAGTTACGCGCGCGCAGCATCCGCACATTGGATATTTTTGTGTCGACTCTGCTGGATCGGACCGGCGGAAAGCTGCCCGGCAATTTCGTGGTGACGCAGCCGAAGATTACGACTCCCGAACAAGTGACCGCGCTGGCCGACATTTTCGATTTGCTGGAAAAGCAAACCGGACTCGCCGGCGGTTCGCTCAGGATGGAGATGATGATCGAGACGACGCAATCGATCATCGATCATGAGGGCCGCATCAACCTGCCGTTACTATTGGCTGCCGCGCGTGGGCGTTGTCTAGCCGCGCACTTCGGCACTTACGATTACACCGCGAGTTGTTCGATCACCGCCGCGCATCAGCACATGATGCATCCGGTCTGCGACTTCGCGAAGCACATGATGCAGGTTTCATTCGCCGGCACCGGCATCTGGTTGTCTGACGGCGCCACCAACATCATGCCCGTCGGTCCGCATCGCGCCGGCGCGGGCTCGTCATTGACCGCCGAGCAAAATGAAGAGAATCGTTCGGTGGTTCATCGCGCGTGGAAGCTGCATTACGATCACATTCAGCACTCGCTCGTCGGCGGTTTCTACCAGGGCTGGGACTTGCACCCGGCGCAACTGCCGACGCGCTATGCGGCCGTGTATGCATTCTTTCTGGAAAGTCTCGACGCGGCGTCAGAGCGCTTGCGCAACTTTGTGGAGAAGGCGGCGAAAGCAACCCTGGTCGGAGACGTATTCGATGATGCGGCCACCGGCCAGGGCCTGCTGAACTATTTTCTGCGCGCGATTAATTGTGGCGCCGTCACCGAACAAGAGGCGACGAAACTAACGAGTGTGACGCCCGACGAATTTGTTTCCGGGTCGTTCGTGAAGATTTTAAAAAATCGACAGAGTCTCTGAGCAACCAGAATCAGCAGGCGCCCGCCAGTCAGTGACGAACGCGCCTAACGCTTCTTAGCTGCACCCTTCGCGCCCGTTTTTTTGCCTGGCTTGCGCGCCGCGCTCTTTTTCGGTTTGCGCGCCGGGGCCTTCTTCGATTTGCGCGGGGCGGTCTTTTTCGGCTTGCGTGGCGCCGGTTTTTTCCGTGACTTCGGTTGCGGCTTTTTCTTTGGCTTCACCTTACGCGCCACGGCGTCTGCAAGCGTCTCGTGTGCCGTCGCCTGCGTGTCCTTAACCAACTTAGTCGCAGCGTATCCCGAGAAACCTGGTGGATAGATCTGCAGGTCGGTTTTTGACAGAGCAGCCCACAACGTCGGTTCTTGAAATGCGACCGTGCCGCCGCCACGTTTCTCCTGCGAAATCATCCGGTTGATATCGCCCACGCAGATCCAATCGGAGTCTACGGTGATGCCCCACTTGGCATGATCATGAGTTTCCGGCCAGGCCCACGGCACATCAAGCGAGCGGAAATCAATAAAACTGACGTCGAAGGTCTTGTGAATGCCGTCGCTATCGAGAATCGGCGGAATCTTTCCGCGAATCCACGTCTCGGTACGGATGTCGGCGCCGAGCGTCGGCCCGACCAGTTCATTCCAGAAATCTTTGTTCCACTTTCGGTTCTTCGCGATCACCTTGAAAGCCAGTTTGCCGCCGCGCGATTTACAATCGATTGTGTTTGAATCGCCCGGGGCATTCGGGTTCAACGTTTGGGTCAGAAGATAGAGCGGGTCGCTTTTGTCCAGCGAAGCCGGAATGCGCGGATCATAAACCTGCGGCTCCTGATGATTGATCATCTGGTTCGCGATCTGGCTGGCCGTAGCCAGGTCGAGTGAGATGCACAGATAGGTCTGCCCGTAGATGGGTGTGGGCATATCCGGCGCCATCCGATCCGCAAACTTCGGCCATGAATGTAGGAGCCAGTATGCGGTTTTCGAATCAGTGTCGAACGCGATCACCCCCTTGGTGTGGCCGAAGCTGCTGCTGTCCTTGCGCGCCGCAATCTTGGGCATTTCATCGTTGTATAAAATCCAGCCCGTCGTGTCGTCGGGTTTTCCGAAGACTGATTGCAGCGTAAGATCAATCGCACCCTTTTTGTCCGTCAGAAGGTTGGGCGACCTGGTCACCTTGCCTGCGTTCGGATCGTAATAGACATATTCGTAGCCCGTGGCATTAAGGGTCTTCGCATCGTGGACCAGTTGCGGAACCTTGTAAGCGAACCACCAGTCGACCGGGTTTCCGCTTTCATCAAGTGCGCTAATCTTCATAGGTGCTCCTGTGGTGAATGACGGCGATGAGAGAATTCGGCGCGGACCGTTGCGTATTCAAACCTGTCTGGAACCGATTGCAGCGCGCAGTATACGCTGTCTCGATAATGAGTCAAGGCGATCCTGCAATGCATCGCGCGATGTGCGCGAGGGACTTTACGCCGCGGGCCGGTTGACCGTTTACGGGTCGCGGGCTACAGTGCAAAAAAGGTATTAGCAGCCGATAACAACGCGAAGGATTAAGATGAAAGTCTGGAAGCAACTCACTTCAATCGCTCTTTTATTGATGATGGTGACCGCCCTATCTCCACTGCAAATGAAAGCTCAGGGGTCCGAGCCGGATAGTTCGCTTGCCGCAAAAACCCGCCGCTTTGCGCCGACGGTGATGACGGCAAACGTCACACGCCTGTCGCTGAACGATCGCAAGGCGCTGCAAAAGATTATCGCGGCCGCGAAGCTCTACGATCCGCTTTTTCAGCGTCAGCTTTGGAGCGGCAACGAATCGCTGCTGAAGCAATTGGAGGCAGACAAGACGCCGCTCGGCCGGCTGCGTCTGCATTACTTCAAGATCAACCAGGGGCCGTGGTCGCAACTCGACGACAACGAACCGTTCATTGCGAATGTGCCGAAGCGTCCGCCGTACGCGAATTTTTATCCGGCCGATATCACCAAAGACGAGTTCAACGCCTGGCTGGGCACGTTGTCTGCGGAAGAGAAGGCGAGGGCGACCGGATATTTCTACACCATCCGCCGCGATGCGAACGGCAAGTTGAAGGCCGTGCCTTACAGTGACGAGTATCGCGAGTTCCTGGAACCGGCGGCGAAGCTTTTGCGCGAAGCGGCGGCCTTAACCACCAACGCCACCTTGAAAACTTTCCTCGAGAAGCGCGCGGCGGCGTTCCGGTCGAATGATTACTACGAGAGCGACGTGGCCTGGATGGATCTGGATTCGCCGATCGATCTGACCATTGGTCCTTACGAAACTTACGAAGATGAATTGTTCGGTTACAAGGCCGCGTTCGAGGCTTACGTCACCCTGCGTGACGACACGGAAACTGAGAAGCTGAAGAAGTTCGGCGGGTACTTGCAGGAACTCGAGGACCACCTGCCAATCGATCCGAAATATCGCAATCCGAAACTTGGCGCAGCGTCGCCGATTCGCGTCGTCAACGAAGTCTTCAGCTCCGGCGAAGGCAACAGCGGCGTGCAGACCGCGGCGTTCAATCTGCCGAACGACGAACGCGTGGTGAAGGAAAAAGGATCGAAGCGCATCATGCTGAAGAACGTGCAGGATGCGAAATTCAATAAGACCCTGATTCCGATTTCGCGCGTGGTGCTTACCCGTGCTGATCAAGCGAAGCTTTCGTTCGATTCCTTCTTCACGCACATCCTGACGCACGAGCTGATGCACGGCCTCGGGCCGCACAATATCAACGTCAGTGGCCAGTCGACGACGGTGCGTCTGCAATTGAAAGAGCTCTATTCGGCGATCGAGGAAGCCAAGGCGGACGTCACCGGTCTCTGGGCCCTGCAGTATTTGATCGATAAGGGCGTGGTGCCCAAGACGATGCAGCGGACGCTGTACACGACTTATCTGGCGAGCATGTTTCGCTCGGTGCGGTTCGGCATCAACGAAGCGCACGGTCGTGGCGTGGCGATGCAGTTCAACTACTTCACCGACGAAGGCGGCATCAAGTACGACGAACAGACCGGCAAGTTCAGCATCGACGAATCGAAGATTCGCGACGCAGTGCGCAAGCTGACGTCTGAGTTACTGACGCTCGAAGCTGAAGGTTCATACGACAAGGCACGCGCGCTGCTCGTGAAGTTCGCCGTGATTCGCCTGCCGATGCGGAACGCTTTGGATAAGTTAAAAGACGTCCCGGTTGATATCGAGCCGGTCTTCCCGCTGGCGAAATAATTTGGAGTGCGCCGACTCGTCGCCGCTTTTCCTCAATAACCGAAACGCTGAAGTCAACGCGCCCACTCTTTCAGAAATCATCCTGTACATTCAGCTTATCGATTTTGAAGCCATAGATTGTTCTTACCGTCGAGGGCTTGGCTACGCGCTCAAACCACGCCGCTGAACACCAGGGATACTGATTAGCCGTGTACGCCAATCCATGCTTAACAGGATTTTGGTGAACGTAATGTAGACGAGCTAGATAAGAGCGTTCGTACGTAAGCTTGGTGTCCCAGAAGTTATGCCACACGATCCTTCCTGGACAGGTGTCGGCCTTATTAATCTCCCGCGCTGTTTCTGCATGAAGATGAGTTAAAAGCTTTCTTAGGCTAGCGATTCCACCGTCGCCGCGAGCGATGAAATGATAATGGTTGCTGAAGACTGCCCAGGCCTCGAGTTGCCAATTATATTGTTTCGCAAGCGAGAGCAAAGAGCCTTGAAGCGATGTTAATCTTGTCGAGCCGCTGAATAAATGCGCCTTATGGAGGGTAGCCGCAGTGACCATGAAGGAGCCCACTGAATCGAGGCGGTGAATCGGAGCGTGCGGCCAGTCGATGGACATTTCATGATTAGTGTATTCGCCAGTGCAAGTAAAACTTCTTGCAATTTTGGAGTGCGGCGACTTGTCGCCGCTTTTCCTCAATAACCGAAGCGGCCGCTTTGCGCAAATATTGGAAAAGCGCTGACAAGTCAGCGCACTCCAAATTAAAACAGCCGGCCCTGTTCATCTTCGTCATCCGCCTCGACTGATTCGCTCAACCTGGGGTACGTCTCGATCAGCTTCGCCGGACCTGCGACCTTCCTCTCTTCCAACTGTGCGAGCAGCTCAAAGGCATTGACCAGGCTCTGCCCGCGCGCGTGGTTGTTGGTGATCACAAAGGTCTGCTTGGCCTTGTCCGAAACTTCTTTGATGCGGTCGATCCAGGGGTCGAGTTCATCGCGTGAATACAGGTAATCATAACGCTCCAGAACGTTCGCTTCCTCCCGAAACCAATTCTGATAATTGCGCCCGTGTAAGCGCACGTAACCGATCGATGAAGTCACTTCCGCGGACGGTTTGATCGAATTTGCGAATTGCGGTTGATCGATGTCGCATAAGCCGACATTTCGGTCCTCGAGTGTTTGCAGCAGCCGCGGGTTGTTCCACGATTCGTGACGCAACTCGACCACGAGCGGATAGTCCTTGAAACGCGTGATTAGCTGATCGAGATAGATGCGCTCGTCGAGATCATTTTTGAACGACCAGGGAAATTGAATCAGCAGCGCGCCGAGCTTTCCTGCTTCCATCAAAGGCTCGACACCTTCGCGAAAGAGTCGCTCGTCATCATTCGTCAGTCTCTCGCGCTTGTGCGTGAAAACTTTGTGCAGCTTCGCCGTGAAGATGAAATGCGGGTTGTGCGCGATGCGTGCGAGCCAGCGTCGCGCGGTCTCGGGTTTGGGTGGATAGTAGAAACTGCTGTTGATCTCCGCGGTGTCGAAATATTTGGCGACGAGCGCGAGCGTGTCGAACCTGGTGCCGGCGCCCTCAGGATAGACGCGGCCGCGCCAGTCGGCATAAGACCAGCCCGCCGGGCCCACCAGGATGTCGCGATGCGCGCGCATGAAACGCGATTGTCGCGGACGCCGCACTTGTTTGTCGAAGGGTCTCTGTGTCAGTACCGGGAGCGGTAGCGACCGGATCGAGGTCATCTGACGGGTCACATGATCCCGTCGCTGACGCTCCGGGTACTGACACGGCGCCGCCAGACGTCAATACTTGAGCCCGAGACTTCAATGCTTGAATCCGAGATGGCTTTGCATTTTGCTAAAACCCCGCAGTTGCCGGGGATTCTGCGAAAATCTGGCGGATTTGGCTTACCACCTCATCCGGCGGGAGTTCTGAAGACTGCAATCTGCCGTCGCTTTGGAATTTTGCCGCCGAGGCGAGTTCTGACGAATCACCCGCCCATTTTCCGTTCGTACTCGTCTCCAGCTCATTGAGCCGCTCGAGCAGCAAACTCAAATCCCTTCTGGCAACCGCCGGCCGCACGACCGTTTCGGCCCAGGAGTAGTAGGGATAATCAAGCCGATAAGCCCAGCCGCCGTTGAGCTGCGTGGCAATCAGGAACAGCGTTCCTTTCGCGCGCGTGGAAAATGCGGTGAAGGGCGCCGCGTCACGCGCCGGGTCAAATCCCTTCGCTCCGAAGATTTCCGGCGCGAGCGATACGAGCGATAAATCGACGTCGGTGAATTCTTCGACCGTCGACGCGCCGCGCGCAAAACTGTCGAGCGCCGTCTCGATTCTCTTCCATTGATCGCGCCAAAGCTCTTCGTACTTGTCCGTGTTGCTGATTACGTCCGCCACATGAGGCAACGCCACGAGATAACTTTCGGCTTCATCGTCGACGGGACGGCCGACCAATTTGGCGACTAGCGGCGAGCCCGATTTATCAATCGGCGAATCAGATCCCTGGATGACGATGCTCGCGCGCACACCATCGACCGTGCTCATTTCTGAAAAATCACCGGCTTCAGCCGCCGCAACCAATTTGTCGCGCAGCGGCAGAGCGCTCTCGCCCGTCAGCATCGCCCAGACCGAAAGCAAGCCGTCCGTGTCGAAGTGGTTATTGGTCACCAGCTCGATGCTGCGCGTAAGCTCCTGGCGATTCGGCGCCGCTACCAAATTCAAAACTGTTTCGGTCGAGGTGTCGGCCTTCACCGACTGCGGCGTTTCATTTCCCTGCCAATGCGAAAAGTGAATCGCGTTATCGACCGTGCCGTCGACCGAAAGCTTCGGTACGCCGGCAATAGCATCGCTGTAGAATTCAAATCTCATATCAAAAGTCCTTCATCACCCCGCAATTCTCATCACAATCACTTCAACAGCTCGTTAAGATGCGCGCAAACTCACCTCGGTACACTAGTCAGAAACACTCTTCACCGCTGCGCTGCTCTCATGCTTACGATTGTCGGATTCATTCTGGCCTCTTAGCCCCGCTTATGTCGCCTAAGATTATCTCCGTCGGTGATTCGTCCGCTCCTGGTTTCGCTCTGTTTCGCGCAATCTCGGCGGCTGGCAAACCAACGCGGCGCAGGATGTCCTGATAGCGTGTATCTGCTCGAAGCGTTGTCCTCCAGACGTTTCGCATTCCGCCTTGCCCTGCGGCGCTAAGCAAAACTATTTCTCCGTTCCGCTCATCAACCGACTTCGCTAGCCATTCGCATGCAGAATCAATATCGCCGAGCCCGTTATAAATTCGCGCGATGTTAAAGGCGGCGTTAAAATGCTGCTTCTTAGTTTCAAGAAGTTCTTTCAGCACGCCCAAAGCTTCATCGCGCTTTCCGCAAAAACCATAGGCGGAGCCGAGATATGATTTGATGACCGGAATCCCGCCTAAGGCCGCAGCTTTTTCCAGCGCTGCAGCGGCGTCTAAATATTTTTCCTGCGCCAAATAGATGCTTCCCTTTAGCCAGTAGGCCCAGGGAAAACTCGGCGCCAGCTCGATAATTCGCGCCACCTGCTTAAACGCGCGATCAAGTTGGTCAGCCAGTAAATAAATAAATCCGGAGTAAAGGTTGGCAAGCAACGAAAGAGGGTCCAGTTTCACCGCTCGTTCCGCTTCGCTGATAGCTTTGGCAAAGATTCCCTGCGAAACCAAAAACAAGCCAAACCGCCACCGAGTGTCGGCGTCGTTGGGGTTAAGCTCGATGGCTCGCTTGAATTCTCGTTCGGCTGCGGACCAGTTCCATTCGTAATAAAAAAGAATGTTCGCCAATGCTGAATGACCTTCGGCCGATTGGTTGTCCAGCTCCAGGGCGCGAACCGCCGCGGCCTTACCCTTGGGAAAGACTTCGTGAGGAGAAGACAATCCAAAATGAGAGAGCATTACGAAACAGATCCCAATCTCGGCATGGGCCGCAGCATAGCGGGGCTCAATATCAACAGCTTTCTCAAAATACTCGATGGCCTTTAACAAACCTTCGATGGTGTGCTTGTTGCGATAATAGCGTCCCCTCAAAAATAATTCGTAAGCCTCTGTGTCGGGGATGTAATGCCTCAGCACGCCCGCTCTTTCTTCGCCAAGCAGTTTCACTTTTAGCGCATCCACCACGGCTAAAGTGATCTCGTCCTGTACATCGAAAACGTTTCTCAACTCCCGATCGTAACACTCAGACCATAGATGATAGCCGTCCGCGGCGCTCACGAGCTGCACCGTGATCCGCAGCCGGTTGCCCGACCGCCGGACGCTGCCTTCCAAAACTGTCTTCACATTCAAAGCATTTCCGATTTCGCTGACTTTCGTGTTCTTACCCTTGAACGAAAAGGCTGACGTGCGCGCCGCCACCTGCAAATCTTCTATCTTCGCCAAAGCATTCAAGAGTTCTTCCGCCAATCCATCGCAGAAATATTCGTTCTCTGCATCGGCGCTCAAGTTCGTAAACGGCAGCACGGCAATTGAATTGCGAACCTCAACCGCACTCTGAACTCCGATTGAAACTCCACTGGCAAAGACGAGCGGTGCTGACACTCCGCGTGCCGCGGCAACGTCCAGCTGGTTTTTCAGCTCCTTGAGGTCGGCATACAAATCCCTGGCGCTCTGGAAACGCTCGTCACGTGCTTTTCTCAGGGCCTTCCAGACAATGCGCCCGAGTTCGGGAGGAATCCCCCCGACCATCTGGCATACATTCTCTGGCTCGCTCTTGAGAATCGCTGCCAACAGGTCGGTCGTGGTCGCCCCGACGAAAGGCTTCTCGCCCGACAGCATCTCGTACAACACAACTCCACAGCTCCATACATCTGTGCGCGCATCCAGTGCCAACCCACGTGCCTGCTCTGGCGACATGTAGGACGCCGTGCCCAGAATCATTCCCGCTTGACTGAGAAGCTGCTGCGTCTCTGCCTCGTTCTCAACCACGGTTTTCTTCGCCAAACCGAAGTCCAGAATCTTTACTTGCCCGCGATGGTTAACGATGATGTTGGAGGGCTTGATATCACGGTGAACGATACCGCGCGCATGGGTTTCGCTCAGCGCGTCGGCGATTTGCAAGGCGATGTCGAGCGTCTGGGCCAGCTCGAGTCGATCATCTTTGATCATTTCCGCCAGCGTCTTGCCCTCGATATATTCCATCGCAATGAACGGGCGCTCGCTGTCATCGTCGATTTCATGAATCGTGCAGATGTTGGGATGATTAAGACCGGAAGCGGCCTGGGCTTCGCGGAGGAAGCGCGCAGAACGTTCGCTGTCCAGACAGAATGCCGCCGGCAAAATCTTTAGCGCGACCTTGCGATCGAGCTTCGTATCTTGCGCCAGATAGACCTCGCCCATCCCGCCCTCGCCGAGCTTCGAGCGGATTTCATAGCGGCCGAGTTTGGTGCCGGCGGCAATTGTCACTGTTTGCTCGTATCGGTGATTAAGATTACGTCTCGAATGACCGTTCCGCGCGCGAAGGCGAGCCACTTTCCGTCCCGCGAGAGGCCGAGAGAAAATATCTGTTCGGGGCTGAAATCAGCCAATTGTTTTGGCGCGCCGCCATCGAGCGACTGGCTCCACAGGCTGGACGTTGACGCGCGGTCAATGAGGTAGAGGACGGCGCGCCCGTCCGCGCTCCACTGCGGGTGGTGGAACGAGCCGGGAGGTAGGTCGAAGACGTGTGCGGGCGCGCCGCCTTCCGCGTTGAAGACGGCCAGGCGCTGCGGCGAGTTCGCTTCGCTTTGGTAACGGCCCGCGATCCTCCCGTCTTTCGGCGAGACCGTGGGCCACAGCACGCGGCGGTCTGTCAGCCGCACTGAATCGCCGCCGTCAATCGGCACTTTGCGCAGATCGGCGGTTGCGATGGCGTCGTAGATCACCCAGCGCCCGTCGGGCGAGAAGTTCGGGACGGCGTCATCGCCGCCACTCGTGAGCTGTTTCATGTTGCTGCCGTCGACGTCCATCCGCCAGATGTTGTTCTGTTCCGGGCGCCGGGAGTCGCAAACGATGTAGCGACCGTCGGGCGAAACTACTGCCAGGCCGTCATACGCGGGGTCGTTCGTCAGTTGCCGGCTCCCCGTCCCGTCGGCATTCATGATCCAGATGTCCGGGTTGCCGCTGGTGGTGCCCGAATAGACGAGCTTGCCGTCGGGCGTCCAGGAGACAATGTAGGAGCTGGTGAGACCGCTGACGCCGCGCGTGATCTGTTTGGCGCGGGCGATGTCATTTGCGGGCGCGACGAAGATATTTGAAACGTATTCGAGCTGGACGGTGGCAATGGTCGAAGAGTCCGCCGTGAGGCTGACGCTCCCCGAACCGTAGTTGTTCGCGTCGTTAGTTATCCTGCGTACCTCACCCGCGGGATAGGAGGCGTACCAAATTTGCGCTTGAAGGGTTGCTTCTCCCGTCGAGAAGACCAGCCCGCTGCCGTCCCTCAGCCACGTCGCGCGAAAGACCGCGGGCCACTTCTGCGAGGTGATAGGCTTCAACGTCCCGTCCTGGACCGAGACGGCGGCGAGAGTCATGTTCGTGCCGCCAACGTGGACGCCGATGGTGAGCACACGCCCGTCCGGCGACCAGCCAGGCTCATAGGTTCCGAATCGCTCTTCACCTTTACGCGTCGCCAGCGCCCGCTCGCCCGTGCCGTCGGCGTTAACCAGCATTAACGAATTCTCACCCTGGCCCGGTCCCTCAAGAATGAAGGCGAATTGTTTGCCGTCCGGCGATAAGATGAAGCCGGAGGAGCTGTCCCGCTCCAGAATCTTTTTCGCCGTGCCTCCTAGCACAGCTGTCTGATAGACGACGGAAGGCTGCCCTCTTCCGCCCGTGCGGTAATAGACGTAGCGGCTGTCGGGCGAGAAGGCTGCCACGACGAGGTTGTCTTCTGTCGGCGGGACGATCTCGACGCTGCTCCTGGTCGCCACGTCCCATATGCGGATGCTGTTTTTGCCGCCCTCGTAGAGGACGTGCGCGACGTACTCGCCGTTCGGCGAGATCTGCGCCGCCGTGGCGTTGCCGATGTTCGTCAGCTTCGTAATTTTGATTGATTGAAACGGCGCCGGCTTCTTCGCAGAAAACCTGTAGAGTCCAAAAGCAAGACCGATGGAAGCGAGCAGGACCACGACCAACGCAATCGCCACGCCTTTTTTATGACGCTTGATCTCCCGCGTCAGGTATTCGGCGCTCGAAACATTGGTGGGTGTAGCGACAGTCTCTGCAGTAATCAGTGACGGTTGACCTGACGTCAGGATTCCTGTTGCTGGTTCGCTGTTCACGGACGGCTGCCTTGAATCGGTTATCGAAGGCGCAACCGAATGTTCCATGCGAGCTGCAAATTCGAGTTCGCGCTCCAGGTCCCGCAAGTCAACCAGTAGGTCGCGCGCGGATTGGTAACGCTCGTCACGATTCTTTCGCAGCGCCTTCTTAACAATCACTTCCAGCTCGGCCGTCACGTTGTAATTGAACCGCGCGATCGCTTCAGGTTGCGCGTGCGCAATGCGGTCGATCGTTTCCGTAAGGCTGGCGCCGCTGAACGGCACACGCCCGGTCGCCATCTCATACAGCACCACGCCGAGGCTAAAGATGTCTGTTCGATGATCCACGTCGCGGCCCATCGCCTGCTCGGGCGACATGTAGTTGACGGTGCCCATGACGATGCCCGGACTGGTTTTGACTTTCGTGGCCAGCTGACTCTCTGGCGTCGGATCAGTTTCAGCAGGAACGCCGCTCAACTTCGCTAATCCAAAGTCGAGCATCTTCACTTCCGCATCGGGCGTCACGATGATGTTCTGTGGCTTGATGTCGCGATGCGTAATGCCTTTTGAGTGTGCTTCATCCAGCGCTCGGGCGATTTGTATGCCCAGTTTGACAATCTCGGCTGCCTCCATTGGCCGCCCGGCCATTTTTTGGTTTAGAGGTTCGCCTTCGACATACTCCATCGCAATAAAGTGATGGCCTCCGAGCTCGCCGATTTCGTAGATGTGCGCCACGTTCGCACTCTTCAATTTTGACGCAGCCCGCGCTTCTTGCAGAAAGCGAGAGAGTCGTTGCTGGTCGCGCGCCACCTCGGCTGAGAGAATCTTGAGTGCCACCGTGCGGTCTAGTTGGGTGTCGTGCGCGAGATAGACCTCGCCCATCCCGCCCTCGCCAATCTTCGCGCGGATCTGATAACGGCCGAGTTTGGTGCCAGCTGTGATCAATTGATCGTCAATTATCGCCGGAACGATTACGCCTCAACAGGGCAGTCCAACTCGTCGCATGAGATCGGTGAATCGCACATCGGCGCGCAGGTCATCCAGCGCTGGATCGACTTTCAAACTCACGAGCTGCATGTCGTGCTCGTCGTAGGCTTGGTTCAGCATCTCGAAGGCCCGGTCCTTATCGCCCAATGCTCCATAGACACCCGCGACCGAATATGCGGAGGCCGGCACGCCGGCGACGTCTGCGAGCAACTCCAGGGCTTCGCTCTTTTTTCCCCAACGCGCGAATGCCTGGGCCATCATCACTTTCACTGAGGCTTCGACTGGTGCGGCGCCTTTGAGAAGCTCCATCACTTTTCCGAACTGCGCCAGGGCAGCCTCGTACATCTGTTTTTGCAGATAAACGCAACCGAGCACACTCTGGGCCGCAGGAAAATTGCCATCCATCTCGATCACGTTTTCAAGTTGCCGCATCGCCCGGTCATATTCGCGCCCGGTGTAAAAGTTCAGCGCCGCAGTCATGTTCATCAACAGCGAAAGCGGATCTCGCTCGACGGCGAGCTCAGCTTCGCGAAAAGCCTCTTCGTGACGGCCAACATTCGCCAGATAGATCGCGTACCAATGGTGGGCTTCGGCATAGTTGGGACTGAGCGCCAAGGCCCGCACAAACTCTGCTTCGGCACCCGCAAAATCCCAATCATAGAGAAATCGAAAGAAGCCCAAAGACGCGTGCGCCTCTCCTAAATCGTCATCGAGCTCTAAGGCTTTGGCGATGGCCTGCTTCGCTTCGTCGCGCTTGGCTAAGTAAGTCTGGCAGTCAGCGAGCCCCGCATACGCCAGAGCGTAATTCGGATCCTTCTCAATCGCCTGCCGAAAATACTCTGCGCCTTTCTGTACGCCGTCCGGCGTCAGCTTGTGGAAATGAAAACGGCCGTTCAGAAAGAGCAAATAAGCTTCGCTGTTTTCGGTGTGACGCTTTGCCAGCAGCCGGCTTTGCGGACCATTGATTTCGACCCGCAGCTGCTCGGCAATCTCGCGCGCAATCTTTTCCTGGGTACCCAATAGATCAGCCGGTTGGCGAATGTACTGCGCCCCCCAGATATGTCGATCATCAGTCGCGTTGATTAGTTCGACGCTGATGGACAGAGTCTCTTCGGTCTCAATCAAGCGTCCCATCAACAGCGCCTGGACCTTCAATTCGCGGCCAATTGTCGCCGGCTGCAAGTCGCGCCCTTTGTAACGAAAAGCCGAATTGCGCGAAGTCACGCGAAGATTGGTTAGTTGCGCCAGCTTCGTAATCAGACTCTCAGTAAGTCCATCCGCAACATACTCTGTTCTGGGGTTCGCGTTGACGTTCACGAAGGGCAGCACCGCGATCGAATCGATTGGCGGCCTGGGTTCTCGATCATGGACCTTGCGCACCGGTGCGATAAAACGATAGCCGCGCCAGGGAATTGTTTCGATGAATTGATGCTCGCGGGGACGCTCGCCGAGAGCGTTTCGCAAGGTTGATATGTTGCGGGCCAGATTACCTTCTTCGACGGCAGTCTCGGGCCACACGATCTTCATTACTTCATCTTTGCTGAGGATCCGGCCGCAGTTCTGCACCAGAGCCAGCAGCACATCGAACACCTTTGGCGTCAGCGGAACAACTTCGCCATTGCGCAGCAATTCTCGCTCTCTGGCGTCGATGCGAAACGGGCCGAACTCATAATCTGCTTCCGCCGGCCAGAACATCTGTCGTCTTCCTTTCCGAAATTTTTCCGAACTTGCGAAAGACTCGCAGTGGGTCAGAGCTGTATTTTCACTGCGCCGTCGATTGGCCCAACAAAGTCGCGGCTGATTCTATTGAAAGACCATCGGCGGAGCAATGTAATTCAAGCCAACCGAAAGGCGAATAATATGAACGACACAGAACGAGACGTATTCAAGCTGGAAGAGGAATTGACGCAAACTGAAACGAGGCTGGACGTGGAGGCGCTGAATCGCATCTATGCCGACGACATCATGGTCACCGCGCCGATTGGCGTCTGCGTCGATAAGCCTGCAGTAATGCGCGAGATTCGCATGGCCGCCGAGAAAGCGATCATCGGCCGCTACGATAAGGACGATCTCAAAGTACGTGCTTTTGGCGACACGGCCGTATCGAGCTATCGCATGACGGCGTGGGCGACGGTCGAAGGAACTGAAATCAAACGCGCATTGTGCATCACCAACGTGTGGATGAAGCGCAACGGCGGCTGGCAGATCGTGGCTCGTCATACCGCAAGCCTGCCGAACGACACACCGCCCGCCGGCGAGGTCAACAAGTAATCGGCAGTCGGTGGTGTGATTGATAGTGTCAGTACCGGGAGCGGTAGCGACCGGATCAAGGTGCGTCCTCAAAGCAAATAAGGTCTTTTGTTATTCAAAGAAACTTCTAGATCCCGTCGCTACCGCTCCGGGTACTGACACGTTCGACTCTTGCAGCAAAGCCCAAGTAATCGGACCTTGGGCCATCCAGCTGGTGATCCAGCTTAATCCAGAGCAGCTAGAATGAGCGCTCTTGACATGCCTTCTCAAGCCAGGCCGTCCTTAAGCCCTGCCGACCACTTCGCCGGTCTGGGTGTTCACCCGCACGAGTTCCCCTTCTTTAATGAAGAGCGGCACGCGCACCACGAGGCCAGTCTCCAGCGTCGCTTGTTTGGTGGCGCCACCGGCTGCCGTGTCGCCGCGCAACCCCGGCTCTGTCGACGTGACCGCGAGTTCGACGTACTGTGGCAGTTGCAGCGAAACCGGCGCGCCGTTGTATTTCAAGACCTGCAGCGACAAACCATCTTTGAGATAGCCGCGATCGCCGCCGACGTCTTCATTCGCGAAAACAAACTGCTCGAAACTTTTTTCGTCCATGAAGTGACAGCCTTCAGCGTCCTGGTAAAGAAAGGACGCGGGCACCAGTTCGACATCCGGCTCGGCAAACTTCTCGCTCGAACGAAAACTCTTTTCCATGACCGCGCCCGTTAACACGTGACGCAGACGGGTGCGGACCATCGTGGCCCCGCCGCGCGCCGTCGGCGAAGCAAAGAACACGTCCAGGACCAGGTAAGGCTGACCATCAAACGAGATCAGCAATTTACGTTTCAGTTCATTTGCTCCAATCAGGCTCATCGCATTCAACTCTCATGCTGGCATTGATCGGCTTCCGCCAAATTCGCGGCGATACTTTTCATTCTGTGTTTTCATCTTAGTCATGAACTGGATAAAAGCGGCTCGCACAATTCATTTTTTCAAGGCAGCAGTCCAATTGAGCACGACGTTGATCGGAGTATAGGCTCCTTCTTCAGCTACCGTGTTGACCAGAAAATGCTGACCATCGGCGCTAACTACATACTGGTTACCGGGACGCTCGTCTCCCTTACTGATGCGGGTCTCAAACAGCGCCCTGGGGGCGCCGTGAACGAAACCCGGCGCGTCGATATTAACTTCAACGGCCGTGACCTTGCGGTCGCCACCAAGGAAGAACAACTCCTTGCCATCGCGCCGCCAGCGCGGCTGAGATCCGCCGCTCACCGAAATCTGCCATTTAGCGCCCGAGGCCGGAAAGGTCTGAACATAGATCTCCTTCTTCCCTGATTCATCCGACTCGTAAGCGATCCAACGGCCATTGGGCGAGAACACGCCCCGAGACTCGTTGGCGGGTGTTTGCAAAAAGGATTCCCACTTTATCGGTTTATCAGTAGCTGATAACACCCACAGGTCCCACTTGGTTTTCGGATCAACTGTGCCGCAAAGGACAAAGCGCCCATCACTGGACCAACTGGACGGAAGTTTCGCCAGGGGTGACGTGTAAAGCGCTTCCTCCTGGCCTGAACCGTTCGCGTTTTTTTGGAAGAGGTTCGGCGCGCCTTCGCGGAGCGAAGCAAAAACAATTCGCTCGCCATCCGGTGACCAGACCGGCGCAAAGTCGACTGCCATATCAAAGGTGAAGCGCGTGGGCACGCCGACGGCCAGATCCATCAGCCAGATGTCTACGTTACCCGTATCGGGATCCACTTGAAAAAATGCCAGGCGTTTTTCATCAGGAGACAGGGAAAGATCGCTGTAATCTCCGGGTGACCCAACCACCCCAAGTCTTTTGCCCTCGCGATCAAACCAGACCAACTGCGTCTTTCCCGCACCCAGACCTTGGTAAGCCAGTACGCCTTGATCTGAAGCGGAAACGAGAGTTTGGTAAGTCAGCCCATCAAAGCCAACGCCAATCTGTTCCCCGACCGGAAAGGGATCGCCAGACAGTTCGAGCCGATCCGTGTCAAACTTCTGCGCCATCAGCTTAGTTTCGCGACGAAAAAGCAGGTAACCGGGTTTCGCGTACACTACGGTGAAGTCCGTGGTTAGGATCTCCTTTACCTCTGGCGAGTCGAGCGAAGCGACACCGATAGTACGGGTCCCCATTTTCCGGGCGCCACCGGAAAGAAATATATAGTGGCGACCGTCCGGCAAAAACTGAGGGAACGAGCGGGGAAATATCCCGTGCTCCATATCAACTGAATTCAAGGGTGTGGGTGCGCCTCCCGCAGCAGAGATGCGCAGAGTGGGCGCTGGCGGTGCGGGCGTAAAGATGATCACGCCATTCTGGTTCCACGAGCCACCGCGCGGGACTGGCGCGTCGGCGAGTGTCACCGGTTGTCCGCCCGCAGTGTCGATCTTCTTCAGTTTGCCGCCTGCAAAGAACCCAATCTCGCGACTATCCGGCGACCAGAACGGCAATCCTCCCCCTTCTGTTCCGGCAAGAGGCTGGGCTGCCAGTGAATCGAGAGCGCGAAGGTAAATCATCGTCCTGCCCGTCGCGTCGGTCACTACAAAAACGAGGTGAGTGCCATCAGGTGAAACAGTAGGTGTCTGACCTGCAATTAGAGTCGCCTTCTCTGGCGGCAGGATCGAAAGCCGCATCACGCGCGAGTCATTTGTCGCGGGGCGCGTCGCATACATCCAGCCAAGGCCCAGAAGTAATACCATGAAGATTCCGGCAACCGCCCAGGCCGCCCACGAACTCCGCAGCAATCCAATAATGCCCGAGGCTGCGTGCCCCTGCGCGATGCTGGCTGAAGTCACGGTCCTCAGCGACGAGTCTGACGGCTCAGTTAATGCTTCGAGCGCAAATCCCAGATCGTGCGCAGAATGAAAGCGGCGTTCCGGTTTCTTCTCTAAACACCGGCGGACAATTTTATCGAGCGCCGGGTTTATCTTCGGGCTCGTCTCAGTAAGCTCGGTGGGGTCATCTTTGAGAATGGCATTGAGAGTCTCTACCGCCGAATCACGATGAAAGGCCCGCCGGCCAGTCAACATTTCATAGAGCACCGCTCCGAATGAAAAGATATCTGAGCGATGATCGATCGCCTGGCTACGCACCTGTTCGGGAGACATGTAGCCGACGGTGCCCATTACCGTGCCCGGATCAGTATGGACCTTTCGGGTGGGCACATCGGTCTGGGCCTTGGTCGTCTCGGCCGGCTGGATCAACTTGGCCAGACCAAAATCCAGAATCTTGGCGCGGTCGTCTTTGGTAATGAAGATGTTGTCCGGCTTGAGATCTCGATGGACGATTCCTTTCTCGTGCGCGGCGGCAAGTCCATGGGCGATCTGGATGGCAACTTCGATTGCCCTGCGCTGCGAGAGCGTGGCGTCGCCAATCCGGTCGCGCAGCGTCTCGCCTTCCAGTAATTCCGAAACGACGTAAGGCGCGCCTTCATAAGTGTCCACGTCATAGACCGAGAGAATGTTGGGATGGTTCAGCGCGCCGGCCGCCTGGGCCTCCTGCTCAAACCGGAGCAGTCGTTCACCGTCCTGCGACAGGGCCACCGGCAGAACTTTGATCGCCACGTCGCGGTTCAGCTTTTCATCGCGTGCGCGATAGACCTCGCCCATTCCGCCCTCGCCAATCTTCGCGCGGATTTCATAACGGCCGAGTTTTGTGCCTGCCTCGAAGCTCATGGGTTAGGACTACTAAGTGTCGTGAGCAACCCCAGTTGTTGCGCGATCATTTGTTTTCGTTAATCAGCACTGCGTCTTGAATAAACGAGCCGCGAATGACGGCCAGTTGTTTGCCGTCCGCTGACCACGCGTAGTCGAAAATTGTTTCGGTCTTGAAATCGGTCAACGGTTTAGACTCACCGTTGCCATCAAGGGCGATGGTCCAGATGTTGGCGCCGCCGCCACGTGAATCAAGAAAGGCGAGCGAGCGTCCGTCCGGCGTGAAATGTATTTTGAGACTCCGTGCGGCCGTGGGCGGGAGCGCAAAGGTTTTAATCGGCGTGCCGCCATCGGGCGAGATGATCGAGACTTTACGTTGCGGGTGGGCTGCCATCTCGCTGAAGACATAAGCGATCCTTCCGTCGCGAGGCGAGACCGCACAACCAAAAGATTGTGTGGTCGTCAACTGTACGGGCGTACCGCCGTCTATCGAGACTCTCCAGAGTGTTTCTATGTTGTTTTCGACTTTTGAGTAGACTATCGATTTGCCATCCGGCGTAATGTTTGGCTGAAATTCGTTGGCGCCATTGGTTAATTGCTTCAAGTTGCCGCCGTCCATATCCATCCGCCAGATATTATCGTTTCCGGCGCGGTTGAAGAGGAAAACGATATATCGCCCGTCCGGTGTCACCTGCGGCCAGAATTTCGCGCCTTCGCCACTCGACACCTGTCTCTGATTCGTGCCGTCGGAATTCATCTGCCAGATATCGAATTTGCCCCCCACCTTCGAGCAATAGACAAAATTGCCGTCGGGAGTCCACACGATACCATTCCAAATATCGGACGCCGGTGCGGTTTGCACGGCACGGGCCGAATCGTTCATCGGCGCAATCCAGATCTTCGCCACGTTAGTGTTCTGTAAGGTTACCAGGGCGTCGCCATTGGCAGTCACGCTCACACCGAAATAATCATTCAGATCATTAGTCAAGCGCTGCGGCGCCACGTTGGGCGCGATGAGCCACAGTTGCACGGGCGCAAATTCGGTTTCCGACTTTTCGTTTCCAGAGACAATTAGATTGCCTTCCGGTAACCACTGAATGCCGGTGAGCACCGACCAATTTCGGTCGCTCAACGGTTGCCTGGTTCCGTCCTTGACGTTCACCCCAAACAATTTCAGGCGCGTCTGGTCTTTGTCACGATTGACACTACCGTAAGCAATCATCTTTCCGTCCGTCGACCACGACGGCACGGCGTATCCCCAGAAGAAATTATCGTTCGTAAGTTGGAAGAGCGTCCGCTGGTTCGACCCATCGGCGTTCGCCAGCATGAAGGTCTGGGCTTGCTCGGATTCGCGAACAAAACCGATCTGTTTTCCGTCGGGCGACACGGCCGCGCCGGTGTCAGCGTCGGACACGATTCTCTTAGCCTGACCGCCCAGCGCTGGGACTTGATAAAGCGTGCCGAGGTTCTGCACCACTTTGAGGAAATAGACGTAGTTGCCGTCGGGCGTAAAACTGAGGCTCCCGATTTGATTCTCATCCCGCGCGACAATTTCAACATCACTTGCGGTCGCGGTCTGCCGCAGACGAATTGTGCGTTTGCCGGCGTCTTCAATGACGTAAGCAACATACTTGCCGTCGGGTGACATGGCGATGTCGGCGACTTTGCCCGAACTCGTCAGCCGGGTGATCTTCGAGTTCCCTGGGGCCGAGAAATGTTTCGCGGCCAATCGTGCGCCAGAGAATTTATAGACACCAAACACCAAAGCAGCCAACAGCAATATCAAACCTGCGAACAGCAGTAACTTCGCCTGTCCCGGTTTGCCGACGAGACTTTGGGCGCTGGATGCACGTGGTGAAATTGAGGGAAGCGAAGTCTCTCTGATCGAGCTTTCACTCTGAGCCGATGCCGCGACCCCGCTGGCGATCGTGGCGCTTCTCGATGAGTCAGAGTATGCGGCGCTAAGTGTTTCGGCATCCTTCATCCCCCGCCGCACGTGTTTCAACTCGATGGCGACATCCTTGATTGTCTGGTAACGCTCGTCCGGGTCTTTCTCCAGGCATCGACGCAGGATTCTCTGCAGGTCGGCCGGAGCAGACGGCGCAAAATCGTATATCGGTGTTACCGGTGCGCGGATGATCTGGTTGAGCGTGTCAATCACGTCTTTACCCTCGAAGGCCTTGCGCCCCGTCACCGCCTCAAAAAGGATGCAGCCGAAAGAAAAGATGTCCGAGCGATTATCGATTTCGTCGATCTTGCCCTGGGCCTGTTCGGGAGACATGTAGCCAATCGTGCCAAGAATCATTCCCGGCGTTGAATGTTGGTGGATAATGACGGTCGGAAGTTCATGGCTACCTTCAGGAAGGCTGCCAGCTGGCCGTTGCGGTTCAATCAGTTTCGCTAAACCGAAATCGAGTATCTTGGCATGCCCATCACGCGACACCATGATGTTGTCGGGCTTCAGATCGCGATGAACGATCCCGGACGCGTGCGCCTTCGCCAGGCCTTCAGCGATGTGTTGCAGGTGACGCAACAGCTTCGATAATGACGTCTGCCGGTCGTGAATCAGTTGGCGGAGCGTCAAGCCATCAACGAACTCCATGGCAATGAAGTGCACATCAGAGGCCTCGCCAATCTCGTAAATGTGCGCGATGTTCGGATGATTGAGCGCCGCGGCGGCTTGCGCTTCCTGTTTGAAGCGTCGCATACGGTCCTGATTCGCGGCCACGTCGGCAGGCAAAATCTTCAACGCCACCGGCCGCCGAAGTTCCAGGTCTTCCGCCAGATACACCTCGCCCATTCCGCCCTCACCAATCTTCGAGCGGATCTCATAACGGCCAAGTTTGGTTCCGGCTGCCAGTGTCATTTTTTCAAAGCCGCGGTCCAATTCAGAATCATCGTGGGCGCCGCTGCTTTCGTATCGCCGATGAGCGTGCCGATGAGAAAGCGTTGCCCGTCGGGCGAAACGTCGTATTCGTGAAAACCCAGCGCCCAGGCCATCATTCGAGTTTTGAACAGCGCTTTCGGCGTAGCGAACTCAAATTCAGTCCCACCGGTCTTCACGGCTGATGACATCATCTGCCCGTCAGCGGCGACAAAAAAGAGTTCGCTGCCGTCGTGCCGCCATACGGGCATCGCGCCGCCGGTGCTTGAGATCCGTTTTTTGTCGGCGCTCACTTTGCCGTCCGCGGAAAATGCCTGGACATAGATTTCACTATTGCCGCTCTCCTCCGATGCGTAGGCCAGCCAGTGTCCGTCCGGCGAAAACTGCGGGCAACGTCACGGCCCAGACGCGGATCGCGCGCGCGCCAAACCTCGCCCATGCCACCTTCGCCGAGCTTGGAGACGATCGTGTACTGGGCAATCTTCGAGTTGGGGGAAATGGTTTCGTTCAATCCCTTAGTTAATAACTTCAGAATAACTCACGAAAAACTGATCGCGTAGCGATGGACTGCATGCAGCCGCTAACGCGGGGGTTACTGCGGCGCATCGAACTTCTTCACCAGCGCCTGAAAGCGCGGGTCGCCTCGCAAAGGATCAAACATCGGATCCACCTTGATCAGGAAAAGCCAGAAGCTTCCCTCCCGTGCCTGCCTTTGCAGTCTTTCGATCGTCGTGTCCTTTTCTACCTGATCTAATTCCCCGGTGGGCACCGCATTCGGATTATTCTGCCGCAGCTCTTTCTGAAAACCGGCCCACCCTTCCCTGGCAAAAATCTCGCGGAGCTGTTTGGATTTTTCCAATTTGCCGTCAAGCTCGAGACTAATGGCCCGTTCTTCGACACTCGCGGCGTAATCCCCATTCCATCCGTAAATTCGCGCCAGCCAGGCGTGGGCCCAGGGAAAGGTCGGGTCCATTTCAACGATTTTCTTTAAATGCTGAATTGCCTCTGCACGCCGGCCCGACACCGCTAAACAAGTTGCCTTATAGAAATTGATGCCGTTCGAGGTCGGATCAAGCTCGAGGGCTCGCTGGATGGCGGCGAGTGATTCGTCATAACGGCCGATCATCATCAAACGGGCGCCATTCCACGCGTAAGCTTGCGGATAATTTGGATTCAGTTGCATCGCTCGTTTCAGCTCGCGTTCCGCCGCCGCCCATTCCTGAGCGCACATTAATTGATAGCCAAGTGAGGCATGAGCTTCTGCCAGGTTGTCGTCGATCTCGAGGGCGCGGCGAATATATTCTTTCTTGGTGGGCCGGTCATTGTCTTCAAACGAATCTGCCAGGCCGACATAGCCGAGCGCAAAATTTGGATCTTTGTCGACCGCTTGCTTGAAGTAGTTCTCCGCTTTCACAACCTCGCTGGGCGTCCGCTTGTTCCAATAGAAACGTCCCTGCAAATAGAGCTTGTAGACCTCGGGATCGACGGTATAGTTTTTCGCGAGTTTCTGTTGGTCCGCGCTGGTAAGCCTGAGCCTGAGCTGGTTGGATACATCGCGGGCAATATCATTCTGGAGCGCTATCAGGTCGGACGCCTTACGCAGGTATTGGTCTGTCCAAATTACGTTTTCGTTCTCAGCGTTCGTAAGTTCCAGATTCAGCGTCAACTGGTCGCCACGCTGATTGATCCGCCCATTCAAAACCGCCTGCACACCCAGCTCTTTGCCGATCGTTTGCGCATCAGGACTCCGCCCTTTATACCGAAAAACGGACGACCGCGATTTGACGTTGAGGCTCGGCAGCTGCGAGAGGCTGCGGATCAAGGTCTCAGTCATTCCGTCTGAAAGATAGTCAACGTCGGCGTTGCCGCTCTCGTTGACGAAGGGCATGACGGCGATCGAGTTAATGGCGGCTCGGCGACTTTCCGTCCGATACCAAATAATTGCAGCCGCGGTGACCGCGACGATGATCAGAGTTCCGATTACTACAATCGCTATTTTATTGGGCCGATATTGTGTCGTAATCCGAGTGCCGGTGAAGGTGGTTGGCGACGGCAGTACAGTCGTAGGCGCCGTGGCGCGATTAATATTGGCAGCTGTACCGTCCGGGAGTTCGTTCGTATTGATCTCGGTTGCTGAGGACGCCAGCTGGATGGTTCCGGCTTCGCTATCGATCGGGGATGAAACGTCGACGAGCGTCGCGCCATCGGCGCGACAAAACTTCAGCGCTTCGTCACTTTCAACGCGATTGCAGTGGGGGCAGCGTTTCATCAACTTAACCGGCGAGGTTCATCCTTTTTTAAGAGGCCCTTGTATTGTGCGTCGTCGCGCAAATAGTCCTTCGACGGATCGACCGGCATGCGGCCGAGTTTTGTTCCTGATTCAATTGCCACCGAACGTCAGCGAAAGCCTTTGGTCAAAATGATGTCCGAGGAACTTGAGCCACACTCAACCACAAACTGTTTACCGTCGCGCGACGTCGCGCGGGCGGTCATCCTCGCGAAAACGGGCGCGGCAATAGTCTCGAAGTTCAGCGTCGCAGCAAGATCAAGATGCCTGCGATTATTGCCAGAACAGCCAGGCCGGTAGTCATGGTCGAAGAGAGCTTGATATTCAGCAGGGGAAGAAGCCCAGTGAGAATCAGCCAAAGACCCAACAAGAGCATTCCAATATTTCTGCCGGCCAATGTATTTGTTAATGCCATGTCTTCTCCTTTTTCGAACTACCTAAAATCGCTAATCAAAACCACGTCGCTGCTAATTCGGCCGCGCGCTATCGCCATCGATTTATGATCGACCGACCACTCACGATTAATAAATTCGTCAGGCTTGGTGTTAATGCCATGTTTGGTTCGGTCTTCAAGACAAATTATTTTTTCAGACCCGCGCCCCAGTTCACCATCACCTCGAGCGGCGCACGACTGGTTTCCTGTACGCTCGAATTGATGAGGAACTTCTGACCGTCGGCAGACACATCGTAACGATTCGGAGAACTGAAGGCCGACACCTGGGTCTGAAACAGCGCCTTGGGCGTGCCTACTTCAAATGTCGCGCCCAGTTTCACGTCAACCGCCATCAGCTTTCGGTCAGGACCTATGAAATAAAGCTCCTTCCCATCATGTCGCCAGTGAGGTTGCGCGCCGCCTCCAGTTGAAATCTGCCACTTACCACCCGAAAGCGGGAAGGTCTGAACATAGATTTCGGCACGCCCTGATTCATTGGAGACATAGGCGAACCAGTGAGCGTCGGGGGAAAAACGCGGTTGATATTCACTGAATTGAGAGTTCAGCAATACATGAGTGCTGCCACTGCCATCGAGCGGCAATACCCAAACATCCTGGAGCGTGCTCGGGTTCCCCTGTTCAAACAGCAGATACTTGCCGTCACTGGACCAATCTGTGCCATCGTCGATTGCCGCATCTGACTCGAAAATTTTCTCTTCGGTGCCGCCTCCACTCGCATTCTTTCGAAAGAAGTTGGTGTGGTTGGCCGTGTTGGTCGATGTGTAGATTAGATATTTACCGTCGGGCGACCAGGATGGATTGTCTTCGGCGGTTTCGGCAAAAGTGAATCGCAGGGGCGCGCCCCGGACAAGATCCATGATCCATACGTCGCTGTTGGTGCCGTCTATTTTCTGAATTGCTGCCCGCGCTCCGTCTGGTGACAACATCACGTCGTTGTAGGCACCCGGCGGGCCCACCGCCCCGATCTGTTTGCCGCTGCGGTCAACCCAAATCAACTGCCGTCCATTATCGGTGCTTTTCCGAAAAGCGAGGGTGCCGTTAGCCGCCACCGAGAAGTACGCGAAACTGCTGCCGGCATCAAAGGCCATGTGCTCCAGTACCGGATAAGGCTCGCCGCTTAATGCCAGTTTTGAGGCGTCGAACGCCTGGGCCATCAGCGTGTTACCGCGGGCAAACAGCAAGTATCCCGGAGCGGCATAGCCGAGGTTCGAATTTACGGTGAAGAGCTGGCGACGCGTGCCATCGAGCCCTCCTACGTAAAACTCAGTCGACGTGGGATTCCCATCCCATGAGCAATAAAGAAAATGGCGGCCGTCAGGAAGAAACAGGGGATAGTCATGCTGGATCGCCTTTGCCTCCAACGTCAGCGCGACCGTTGGTTGTCCCCCGGCGGCCGCGACCCGGCGCAGAGGCTGACCTTGCGAACTAAACAGGATTACTCCATCGCTGTTCCACGTGCCGCCCGATGAACCTCCCGAATCGCAAATCGTTTGGGTCGAACTGCCGTTTGTATCGATCTTTTTCAGCTTGTTATTGGCAAAAAATCCGATGTAACGGTTATCGGGTGACCAGAATGGCAGATAGGCATCGTCGGTGCCCGGCAAAAGTTTTAGCTCGACAGAGTCTAACGAACGCAGAAACAAAAACGACTTGCCGTCAATGTTTGCGGCAAAAACAATTAGCCTCCCATCCGGTGAAATGGCCAGGTCGCCGATATCAGAGGCCTTGTCAGGAATTTCAATCGCGAAACTAATTGCGCGCTTGTCAGTTGGTCGCGGCCAGAAATAAAGCAGCGCGAGTGTGGCGCAGGCGATGAGCAAAACAGCAGCTATGGCCCAGGGAATGAACGCACGACGCTCGGTTTTGACTGACGGAAGTTTTGTGAGAATGGTGGCCGTCTCGCCCGAAGTTGTCGTGGGTCCCGATAATGCTTCGATGGCGAAGGCCAGATCGCGCGCTGAGTTGAAGCGCTGCTCAGGGTTCTTTTCGAGACAATGATTGACGACACGTTCGAGCGCCGGATTGATGTTTCGGTTTGTTGATGAAAGATCCGGCGGATCTTCGCGCAGGATTGCGCTGATTGTGTCGGCGGTTGATTCACCGCGAAACGCGCGGCGGCCAGAGAGCATCTCGTAAAGAATCGCCCCAAACGAAAAAATATCCGAGTGGTGATCCGTCGGACGCCCGCGCACCTGTTCGGGCGACATGTAGCCGATGGTTCCCATCACCATTCCCGGATCGGTGTTGACCCTTCGTGTCGGCGCCTCGGCCTGTGATGGCGTTCCATCTGTGCCGGTCAGTTTTGCCAGACCAAAGTCGAGAATCTTTATGCGTCCATCCCTGGTCAGGAAGACGTTTTCGGGCTTCAGGTCACGATGAACAATTCCCTTCTCATGCGCCGCCGCCAGACCCTGGGCAATTTGGAGCGCATACTCGAGTGCTTTTCGTTGCGAGAGCGCGACGCCGCCCATGCGCTCGCGCAATGTTTCTCCATCGAGCAACTCTGAAACGATATAAGGCGCGCCCTCATGCGTCTCAATATGATGAATGACGAGAATGTTCGGATGATTCAGCGAGCCCGCGGTCTGCGCCTCCTGCTCGAAACGCGCAAGTCGATCCTTGTCACTCGAAAGCGCTGCCGTCAAAACCTTGATGGCGACGTCACGGTGCATCGCTTCGTCGTACGCACGATAGACTTCGCCCATTCCGCCTTCGCCCAGCTTCGAGCGAATCTCGTAGCGGCCAAGTTTGGTTCCGGGAGGTAGCGTCATTTGAAGTCGGGAGATTCTAGCTGCATTGCTGCTGGCGCGCGAGTCTTTTTTGCCTCGCGTTTGACACTGGCCTTTTCACCCGAATATGCTCGCCAAACCCCAGTCATCCCCGGGAAAACAATCGAACAGGTTAACCAGGTCACTCAGCAAGGATTACAAATGACATTGAAGAATATGCGCGCAAAGCATTTGAAGGTTCTGGCTGTCGTTCTGGCGCTAATGCTGGCCAGCGGCAATGTTCTGCTCTCGACTCCCGGCACGAGGGCCCAGGGAATCGATCTGGCCGGCATAGACAAATCGATCGATCCCGGCGATGACTTCTTTGGTTATGCCAACGGCACGTGGTCCAAGGCCGCGCAGATTCCTTCGGATCGTCCCAGCTATGGCGCCTTCGATGCGATCGCCGAAAAGGTGAATGCGCGGACCGCGGACTTGATCAGAAGCGCCGGCAAATCTGCGAACGATCCGGAAGCGCAGAAGATTGGCGATTACTACGACGCGTTCATGAACGAGGAGGCGATTGAAAAGAAGGGCCTGGCGCCGATCAAAACTGAGCTCGACGAGATCAACGGTATCGCTGACAAGACGGCGCTGGCCCGAGTGCTGGGCTCTCAGTTGCGAGCGGACGTCGACCCGCTTAACAGCACAAATTTTTATACCGATCGATTGTTCGGCATTTGGGTCTCGCCTGACTTTAACAATCCCACTCACAACGTCCCCTACATGTTACAAGGCGGCCTGGGCCTGCCCGATCGCGACAACTACCTGGGCACGGAAAAAGACGATGTCGACCTGCAGGCTAAGTATCGCGAACACATCGTGACGATTCTGAAGCTGGCGCAGATTGCTGACGCTGAAGCCAAAGCTGCGCGCATCTACGATCTGGAAAAGAAGATCGCGACCGTCCATGCAACTCGTACCGATTCAGCGGATGTGCAGAAGGCCAACAATCCCTGGGGGATGAAAGACTTTTCGTCGAAGGCGCCGGGACTTGATTGGACGACCTATTTCAAAGCGGCCACTCTTTCACTTTCAGGTAATCCGGCAATCATCGTCTGGCATCCCGGCGGGGTGAGTGGCATCTCGGCTCTGGTCGGTAATCAACCGCTCGACGTCTGGAAAGAATATCTGACGTTTCACGCAATCGATCGCGCCTCGGGACTGCTGCCCAAGCCGTTCGCGACCGAGCGCTTTAAATTCTACGGGACGACGCTCAATGGCATTCCGCAGCAGTCCGAACGCTGGAAGCGCGCGATCACAAACACCAGCGCCGCGCTGGGAGACGCCGTCGGCAAACTCTACGTGCAGAAATATTTTCCGCCCGAAGCCAAAGCCAGGATTCAGGAGATGGTCAAGAACATCATCGCGGCCTTCGGACGGCGCATAGACAACCTCACCTGGATGACGCCGGCAACCAAAGCGAAGGCAAAAGCGAAGTTGGGCACGTTGTATGTCGGTGTCGGATATCCCGAGCACTGGCGCGATTATGCAGGCTTGAAGATTCTGCGCGACGATCCACTCGGCAACGCTCAACGTTCAGACTTGTTCGACTATCAATGGACGCTGTCGAAACTCAGCAAGCCGGTCGATAAAACTGAATGGTGGATGACACCGCAGACGGTTAACGCGGTGAATCTGCCGATTCAAAATGGATTGAACTTTCCGGCCGCGATACTGAATCCGCCATTCTTTGATCCGAACGCGGATCCGGTTGAAAACTATGGCAGCATCGGCGCCACCATCGGTCACGAAATCAGTCACAGCTTCGACGATCAAGGCAGCCAGTTCGACGCTTATGGCAAACTTCAGAATTGGTGGACGCCGGCTGACCTCGAACATTTTCGCGCCGCTGCCGACCGTCTGGCCGCGCAGTTCGATGCTTACGAACCGCTGCCGGGTATGCACGTGAACGGCAAGCTGACATTGAGCGAGAACATTGCGGACGTAGCCGGGCTGTCGGCCGCCTACGACGCCTATCGCACCGCGTACGGCGACAAGCCGTCGGCAAATGCGAAGGGTTTGACGAATGACCAGCGCTTCTTCATCGCTTACGCGCAAAGCTGGCGCAGCAAGATGCGTCCGGAGTTTTTGAAAGTCCTGCTCACGACCGATGGTCACGCGCCCGATCAATATCGGGCCGACACCGTGCGCAACCTCGACGCGTGGTATCAGGCGTTCAATATTCAGCCCGGACGGAAGCTCTATTTGGCTCCCGAGGCGCGCGTTAGAGTGTGGTGACAAGCGACTGGCCTCAGCTGACTTGCCACTAGCTTCAGCCAACTTGCCACTAGCTTGGAATAATTGCCACTAGCTTTAGCTAGTGGAGAAAGCAATCAACACACATCGGCTTTAGCCGAATGGTTAGGGAAAAGGAGAAGCTTATTTGCTCTTCCTTTCTTTAATTTGGCTAAAGCCAAACAGTTTTCCTTAAGTGCCCCACTAGCTAAAGCTAGTGGCAATTAGCTAAAGCTAGTGGCAATTAGCTAAAGCTAGTGGCTAGTCAACATTAACGTGGGCCTGGCGGCAGCTTCTCGTTTAAATAATTCGTCAGCAACGTGTAGAGATGCTTGCGCGTACCGGCTCCTTCATAAATACCGTGCGACCGATTCGGATAAACCATCATCCGAAAATCTTTGTTCGCCGCCACCAGCGCATTCACCAACTCTTCGGTTCCCTGGTAGTGGACGTTGTCATCGCCTGAGCCGTGGACCACGAGCAGATTCCCTTTCAACTGGTTCGCAAAGGTCACGGGCGAGCTCGCTTTGTATTCATCCGGATGATCCTGGGGCAGCGCGCAATAACGCTCCTGATAGATCGTATCGTAGAAGCGAACGTCGGGTACCGGCGCGACCGACATGCCGGTGCGATAAAGATCGGGATAACGAAACATCGCGTTGAGCGTCGATGAACCGCCGCCGCTCCACCCCCAAATCGCGATGCGCGATGGATCGACAAAGGGCCATTTGTCGATCGCCCGGACGGCGCTCGCCTGGTCCCCGGAATTCACAATGCCCATCTTGCGATAGATGACCTTGCGCCAGGCGCGTCCGCGCGGCGACGGCGTGCCGCGATTGTCCACGCTCATGACGATGTAACCCTGCTGCGAAAGCATCAGGTGCCACATGAAATTGAAGCCTTGCCATTGATCGAGCACCGTCTGTCCGGCCGGTTCGCCGTAGACATAGAACAGTACCGGATAGCGCTTGCTCGCATCGAAGTCAGACGGCTTAATCATCCAACCGTCGAGCTTCACGCCCTCGCCGATATCGACGCGGAAAAATTCTCGCGGTCCCTGCTTCAGCTTGCTGAAACGATCCTTGAGTTCTCGATTGTCGATCAAGGTGCGAACGGTCGTGTGCTCCGGCAAGCGCACCACATCGATTACCGGCGGCGAGTTGAAAGTCGAGTAGGTGTGAATCGCGAAATCGGCCGCGGGCGAAACATCGTAGTTGTTGGTGCCCGACTCGTTCGACGGTGAGATTCGCTCCGGCTTGCCGCCGCCGTCGAGCCGCGTGCGAAACAGATATCGCTGCGTCGCATTTTCGGGCGAGGCCGCAAAGTAGATCCAACCCTTTCCCTTGTCGACACTACTGACGCTGATGACATCGAAATCTCCGCGCGTGATGTCTCGCGCATCGCTGCCATCCCGCGCTATCGAATAGACGTGATGCCACCCGTTACGTTCGCTGGCCCATAAGAATCGCTTGCCGCCGTCAATCCATTCCGCATCGCCGCGCGCGAGACCGGTCCGGTCCCAATCGAGATCAAAAAACCCTAGGTCCAGCCAGGCGTCGTCTTTTTCCACCAGCACGGTTCGCACTTTGCCGGTGGCCGCGTCACCGATCATCAACGTATCGGTATTTTGCAGGCGATTGAGTTGTTGAATGGTTACCTCGTTCGAGTTCCCGGCCCATTCCATGCGGGGCAGATAGTTGTTGCGCGGATCTCCCTTCACTTCGAACCAGGTGGTGGCTCCGCCGCTTGCGCTGATGACTCCCACGCGGGCGGCTGAGTTTGTTTCACCGGCTTTCGGATAGGGAAAAGTCGTGATGACCGGATACAAAGCCTCGGTGTCGTTAATGAGTTTGAATTCCTTAACACCATCTGAATTGAGTTGCCAGTAGGCGATTCGCTTGCCGTCAGGACTCCAGCGCCAGCCATCGCGACAGAACAACTCTTCTTCATACACCCAATCGAACGTGCCATTGATCAGATGGAAGGTGCCGTCTTTCGTTAATTGAGTGACGTGCCCATCGGCGAGGTTCTCAACGTAGATGTTGTTGCCGCGCACGTAGCCGGCGCGAGTGCTGTCCGGCGAGAACTTGGCAAACATCAAGCTGGAGGCGGGCGCGTTCTCGCCCAACTTCTGCAGCTTTCCTTTGGCGAGATCGAAAACCCAGTAATCGCCGCGCGTATTACTGCGCCAGACGCGCTCGGTGTTAGTGAACAACAAGAGCTTTTGCCGATCGGGACTTACGTCAAATTCTTCAACCACCAGCGCGGTGGACGCGCCGGCAGGCACGAGCTTATCTGCGCCGACCAAAATCGATCGCTCACCAGTCGCTATGTCGTAGCGGACGATGTCCTGGGCCTCGCCTTTCCCTGCCGGTTCGAGCACCAGGTAGCCCTTGCCATCCGCTTGCCAATGAAGTGCGTTGAGTGACTTCGCGCGAAACGTGAAAACGCTGTCCAGCGTGAGCGTAGCCTGATCGGTTTGGGCCGGGGTCGTTGGCGGGCAGACCGCGATGGCGCACAACAATAAGATGAGCGCAAAACTAATTTGGCGAAATCGATTCATAGATGTCTCCGGCGACGGAACTTTCTGTGCAACGAACTTTAGGAGCCCGCTGATTCTATCCGAGTCAGAGGTATGAAACTAGACTGATGTTTAGATAACGGTGAAAGAGTCAGAACGCGACGCAGGACTGAAGCGCACGAGATCGAATTTGCAGCGCGCAAATCACTTAAGCTCCGGCGCGGCTGTGCCGCAGCACACTGCGGTAAGCCTCCGGCTTACCGGGAACTGGTTCCTATTCTATTTGCTGCTACGCCGCCGTTCGAGGCGCAGCCTCGAATCATTTTTGCATCACCCACCGGAAAGGCAGAGCCTTTCCGCTATGTGCGCGGCACAGCCGCCCATCCACGAGGTATCATCGGCCTAAAGCCGCGCGCGACTTGCGCATGTCCCTTTGATGATTCAGCATTCAGCACCGCTTCGCGGTGATTAACAGTCGTAAAAGGAAAATGAAATCGAGATGACATCTACCTACGATCACCTGCAGGAACTCGCCAGAGATTTCTGGGCCTGGCGCGCCGCGAATCAACCAATTTCCAGCGATGATATTCCGCGCCTCGAACGCCCGAACGATTGGGTTCCTGTTTGGACGGCGGGCGCGTCTGAACGGCGAAGAAAGGAACTGGTTGAATTCAGCGCGCGCCACGAAACCATCGATCCACGATCGTGGCCGGTGGCCCAGCAAGTCGATTACCGTCTGATCGGATCGGCCATTGCGCGCGTGCACTGGGAGCTGAATGTCACTCGGCGCCAGGAGTGCAATGCGGGCTTCTACGTGGACCAGACGCTCGGCCTGCTCTTTTTGTCTCTGCTTCAGCCGCCGCCGTTCACTGAACCGCGCAGCCGCGCGATCGTGCGTTACCTTCAGAGTTTCCCGGCGACGGTTGCCGCCGCGCAAGCGAATCTCGCCGACCATGCCATCAAACCGTTCGCGCTGGCGGCGCTGGAAAAATTAGTCGCCGTCCGATCGCGTCTGACGAAAGTCGGCACTGAGCTCGGACCGTTTCTCACCGGCATCAACGCGAATGAATTCAACCAGGCGGTCACCGAAGCGATCAAGGCACTGGAATCGTTTCACGACTGGTTGCAGGGCGAGCTTGATGGGATGACCGATGAAACGGCCGTCGGCCGCGACGCGTACCTGTACTTTCTCAAGCATGTCGCGCTCATGCCTTTCACGCCGGAACAATTGCTGGTGATGGGTGCACACGAGTGGGAACGCTCGGTTGCCTGCGAAACGTTTGAGCAAACGCGGAATCACGGCTTGCCCGAACTCGAATTGCTTCCGGATCAAGCGACGCAGATCGCGCAGGAAGAATTTTGGGAGAGCGCGGCCCGACGATTTCTGGAAGCGAAGAATATTCTCACGGTTCCTGCCTGGATGAAGCATTATCACAACCTGCCGCTGCCGGCTTATGTTGAGCCGCTGGCATTCATGGGCGTCACTGACGACCTGACTTCAGATACGAGGCTCGATGAAAACGGCATCAGCTACATCAAGCAACCATCGCCGGACCTGGATTACTTTTCGCTGTCGATTGCCAAAGACCCGCGGCCGCTGATTGTGCACGAAGGCGTGCCGGGCCATTACTTTCAGATGGCGCTTTCCTGGGCGCACGAAAACGAAATTCGCCGCCGCTATTACGATTCCGGCGCGAACGAAGGCATCGGCTTCTACGCGGAAGAGATGATGCTGCAGTTTGGTTTCTTCGACGATAAGCCGAGGCTCCGCGAGATCATGTACAACTTCATGCGCCTGCGCGCGCTGCGCGTCGAAGTCGATGTGCGCCTGGCCGTGGGCACTTTCACCATCGACGAAGCTGCTGATTATCTCGAGAAGATCGTACCCGTCGATCGCGCCACCGCGCGCCAGGAAGCGGTCTTTTTCGCGTCCTCTCCCGGCCAGGCGATCACTTATCAGATTGGCAAACTGCAGATTGTAAAGTTCCTCGCCGACGCGCGCCTGAATCAAAAGGACGAATTCAACCTGCGCGTCTTCCACGATTATTTGTGGAAGAACGGCAACGTGCCCATCGCGCTGCTGCGTTGGGAGTATCTGGGATTGAGTGATGAAATCGAGTTGCTGGGTGCCGCGAATGATTCCCGGTCCGCGAAGCGGCCGATAGCATAAAGCCCTGAAAAGACTATTTGCCATTTGTCATTGGCCATTTCCCATTTGTTAATTTGAGAACGCAGCTGGCGAAGCTTTCGGCCGCTTTTCAATTAGCCAATGAGAAATGGCCAATGACAAATGGCAAATAGTTTTAAGCCTTTATGATCATTCCCCCTCTCCCTGAACACATCGAAGTGCACCGTGACCGCACGTGGCGGCGCGAGGAAGAGATTCGGGTTGAAAGTGCGCTTGACGCGGAACGGTTCATCGACGAGGTGGGGTTTGCCAATACGCTGACCGATGCGCGCCGCGCTGGGCCGTCGCTGTACATCGCGGTGTGCGGCCGGCGGGATGTCTCTCTGCCGCGCAACGTGCAGAAGGACGAAGAGACCCGGCTGGCATGGTACCTCAAGGACGAAGTCATGCGCCGCGGGCGCGTCTACTACGCAAAGCTCGCCGGTGGGCGTTCGATGTTTGTCGCGCCCCGCTTAATCAGTGACTTTGCCGCGGTGTGGATGCCGCGGCGGAAAGACGAAGGCGAAGTTTTGTCCGAGGCGGCGCGGCGGGTCCTGAAAGTGCTCCGGCGCGAACACGAATTGGCTACCGGTGACCTGCGCGCAGAAAGCGGAATCACGAATCGCGCGGCCTTTACCCGCGCGCTCGATGAATTACAAAGGCAGATGAAGGTGATTCCGCAGGATGTGATTTATCAACCGTTCTCGTACATCTGGATGCTGGCCGAAGATCGTTTTCCCGGGGAGTTGAGAAAGCGAGTCGCGCGCAAGACGGCGCTGCGTGAGATCGCGCGTGCGTATCTGACAGGCGCCGGGATGACGTTACTCGGCGAGACCGCGCGCGCTTCGGGATTGAGCCGCGTTGATGCAGGTTTGGGGAACCATCAATTGGTTGATGAAGGATTTGCGGTTCGGGTCAAGCGCGGCGTTTATGAGTTGCGCTGACTTCGAATAACTTGTCACTAGCTTCGAATATTTCCCACTAGCTTCAAATAACTTGCCACTAGCTTCGAATTCATTGCCACTAGCTTCGAATTCATTGCCACTAGCTTTAGCTAGTGGGAAAGCAATCAACAGACATCGGCTTTAGCCGAATGGTTAGGCTAAAGCCAAAAGGCCATTTGCTTCTTTCTTGATTTGGCTAAAGCGAAACTGTGTTCCTAACTGTTCCACTAGCTAAAGCTGGTGGCAATTATCGCCATCACTTCGTTTCTAAACTACGAAAAAGCGGCGTCAAGCCGCCGCACTCCAAATCAGGGGTCCAGCGGATCGTTCGCATCAAAAAACAAAGACGCAATCGCAGGCTTGAATTCAGCTTCGACCGGCGACACGCGTTTAATAAACTCGATCGGAAAATAGCCGAGTTCGTTCACACAGCGAGTACGGAAATCCTCACTGGCTGACGAAGTAATGTGCGACTCGCTCGAGGTCACCAGCGCCGGGCGATCCGCCGGCAGCCGATAGCGAAACGCCAGCCGCGCGGCGTTGCGAAAGTTCGTGGTCGTGTGACGTGCCTGCGGCTCAACCAGAATATTTGCGTCCGGGATCCGGTACTTTGCCATGATGTGTTTTTTCATCTCGATGGCTTCGCAGTAAGGCGTCTGCATTGGATGGACGAAACCGCCCGAAAGAATAATCAAAGGCGCCTTGTGATCTAAAAACAAGCGCGCGCCCACCTCGGCTCGCGCGGCTCCGATCGGACTTATGGGCGCCGAGTCGGCCGGGCCCGAGCCCAGCACCAAAATGAAGGAATAAGGATAGTCACTCCACTTAATGTGCTTGAGATTTTGAATCGCGGCCTTGTTTTCGCCTTGTGCAAGCGGCTCGTAACGAGCTGCTTCATCCCGGCGATTGATCTCCAGAACCTTCATGGCAAAGTCGAGCGTCGGCTCAAAGAACAACGCATCGTTTGAGAATTTGATTTCGGCGATCTTTGATTTAAGAAGATCGGAATAAGCCTGAGTGGAAACGTCGAAGCTCACTTTATCGATCGCGGCATAGCGCGGATCTTTTCCCAGGCAGTAAACATTCAGTATGCGGTTCAGACCCGCGGCCGCATCCTTCCACGCCGCGGCCAGCAACTGCGCATCGGGCTGCTGACTGTACTTAACAAACACGCCCGATGGACGCAGATTTTTGCTGATGAGTAATTTGAATTCGGGCTGATTCGCCAACGTCTGAAGTTCACTCGCCACCGTGTCAATCGTGGGAGCATCGAAGCGAATTAACTCTTCGAAGCACTTTACGTTGCTGCAACTCGCCGATTTTTTCAGAGCTTCAACTTTTTGATTTGCCAACTGTCTCAAGACCTGGCTCCGGCTCAAAGCCTTCCGCACGTCACGGGTCCTTTGAAACGAACTCAACAGATAAAAGTTCTTGTCCTGGACCGGATGCGGGAGTGACAGGTTGTAAGCGGGATCAAAACCCGACGCTTGACTCTGCGCCGTTCGTGCAGACGCGCCGGTTACTGCTGACGCGCGACTGGCCTGAAAACCAAAGTTAAGCGCAGTCTGAGTTGTGGTGATGATTAAAAGCGCAGTGGCGACAAAGAGTCTTCGGATCATAGGTTGCCGGTATTGATCTTATTCACACCGCACCATAGCCGGATTTGCAGTAGCCAGTGAGCGGAAGCGTCTAACCATATCACAGGTGACTCAGCCCAGGTCGACGATACGACTCAACCGACTGCCCTGATTCAGCGGGTCGAATCGATCACTCTGCCAGTTAATCGATCCAGCAGGACGAATGCAGTCCGGCCGGCCGGAACAGTGACCGGCACACGCGTGCGAGTCGCGCGATGTTGCAGCGTCAACGGGAGGTCGCTGCCGGTTTCTGAGATCATCGTGTAAAGCACATGCTTTTCGAAAATTGATGGGAGCGCCAGCACTGACGGAGTGTCAGGCAATACGGTAAAGCCGGGCGAGACCCTGGCCTGCACGAGAGCAAACCGATAGAACGCCACCAATGCATCCATCGAGTTGCCGGCTTCGAGCGGCAGAGGGCTCCAGACAAAACGTCCCGCGCCATGTCTCTGCGATATGACTTGGGTGGGGCCCGTCGCTTTCGTCACCGCTTTTTCGATTCGCTGAATCTTCTCTCCATCGTAGCGCACAAGATATTCCCGATTTCCGATCGTAAGCGATTCAGATTCGGCCACCGGTGCGGTATCCGCGGACAAACCAAACATCTCCTCGTACCGGGAGGCGACGCGCAGCCAATGCTCATCAGTGTCGAGGACTCCCGAGATGACCACGGTGACGCCGCGCCTTGCATGATCTGCCAGCGCCTTCCAGCATTTATCGGTCAATATGCGAGGCGACGGCACGATGATCATTTTCACCTGCGTGTCGGCTTTTCCGATTTCATATTCACTAATCGTGCGCAGAGGCACGCGGCAGTGATAGAACATCGCGCGCACACACTTGCGGGTGGCTTCAGTCGCGTTACTTCGCGCTGAGAACATTTGCGAATGAGGAATCAACATCACGACTGGCTCCGCTTCCGGGGCGCGCCAGGCGTCGCGATGTTTCGCAATGAAGTTTGTGATCTTCACAAACGCATCCAACTCAGGCTTGGCGCTCAGGTCGGCTCGATAGAAACCGATGGCCGCCTCGTTGTCCGAATTCATATAGCAGTTGGAATTCCAAATCCACTGGACGAAGCCCGCGCCCTGCGCGGCGAAACTGATCGCCAGCTTTCGTTCGAGCAGGTTGCGCGCTTCCGCTTCCGTGCGCCAGGCCGAGCCGTCCATCTTCTCGTAGAACATGACTCCGGTTTCTTCGATCAAGCTCGGCTTGCCCGGCGTCTTGGCCATGACGCTGTCCCACACCAGGTCGTCGTTGGCCCACCAGTTATGCATGCAGGTGAAGTCTACCGCGTCAGCAAAAAAGTGCGGACCTGGACTTTCACCTAAACCGCCTTCGTCCTGACCGACCGTAATCAGTTGCTTCGGATTGCGATTGATCATCGCTACCTTCATCAACACGACCCAAAGCCTAAACACCTCTTGCGCAAACAAGCGATAGTCGAGCGTCTTCAGCGGACGCCGATCATTCAAAATGTTCGGACTATCGAAATCCTCAAGCCGGGGCAGGTCAAAAGGCGATTCATCCGTAGTGCGCCACAGCTGCTGCAGCGCCGCTGTTCTGGTCTCATCGTCAGGATATTGATATCGCTGCGTCAGCCATCCCTTCCACGCAGCCTTTTCATGCTCATCGTAGTTGGGCCGGCAACTCCACAAGTGTTTCGGCGAACAGAACGAAGGTTCGTTGATCAAATCCCAAACCAGATCGTCCACCTCCCGATACCGCTCAGCGAACGCGGACACGAATCGTGATTGCGCGCGAAGAGACTGCGGGTCGAGGTAAGCATTCTGACCGCCCCAGGTCTCCGGCAGGAAAGCGAACAGGGTAAAGATCACAGGAATGTCATACTGATGGGCCGTCAGCAGAAATGCATCCAGGGCCCGCAGCGCCGCTTCATTCACACGGCCGTCTGCGGACATGAACTGCTTCCATCCCGTCCAGATGCCCGTGCGGACCAGATTCACGCCAGCCGCCTTCATCGCGCGAAAGTCTTCGTTCCAAACAAACGGATTCGGTTCGAAGAGAAATTGGCGGTGCACGTCCGACGCCATGTAGGTCGTGCCGGTCACTGGAAAGGGCTGGCCGTCGCGATAGAAAGAGTTCGAATTGACGGTCAGGGGTTTGCCACTGGACAGAAGCTTCTGGTCGAAAACCCAGAAGCCCGTTGTGTAGAATATCTCGCGCGTCGAATTTCCGTTCACCATCGTCAACCACGCATCGACGTGATAAAACCCGGGGGCCAAGCTCGTCAAATCTCGCAGTTTGGTTGAGCCGCTGGCCTGCTTACCCTCGGCCTTGAGCGCAATCATCCACTGCGATATCACGCGACCTGCGCCAGTGCGGACTCTAATGCGGCCGTCACCCTTAATCAGCTTTTCAAGATTGCCGTGCGGGCGATTTACGTCGATCAAGATCTGAGGTGTTTCGCCAGTGCGATAACACGCGAACTCACTGCGCGCGCGAAACTCAATCGCGCCTTGCACCGCAAGATTTGCCAGCTGACCGATCGCCGTCGCGCTGATCCGACCGCTACAATTCGCCAGCACCCAACGCCCACCCGCAAACTCTCCCTGCAACCGTTCGATCTGAATAACCGGCGCAGCCACCGGCTGCTGGTCACGATTTACTCCAAACACCAGCGGATGAAGCACGGCCTCGCGCGGGCCATCACTGCCCGATTCATCTGAAACTGAATTCGACGAAGTGAATCGCACATAAAGCTCATAAACCTTCTCAGCCTTGAAATCTTTGGCCAGTTGCTGCTGATCGTTATCGTTGGGATTCTCTGCGTGAAAGTGATTTGCCGGCCGGTAGGAAGAGATTGCCTCCGAGTCAACCGGAAATGATTGCGTAATGCCGAGTTTCTTGTGGTAGGCCGTCTGGCGGCTTTCCATTTGCCACTGCGATCCGACGCGCGTAACGGGGACTGAGAAGGGCGCGCCGCCAAGATTCAGCAGGTTGCCGCCAGCCCGGAGAT
>Ga0207511_100021_pt1 | contig 41666 bp, 35 predicted proteins | sample NitcycUWRSCHO22C_FD_188265 | JGI IMG/M metagenome (GOLD analysis project Ga0207511, IMG submission 188265) | Soil microbial communities from Arlington Agricultural Research Station in Wisconsin, USA - Nitrogen cycling UWRJ-SCHO22-C (SPAdes) | ecosystem: Environmental > Terrestrial > Soil >... | reverse complement strand
GATCGCGAACGTGTCTGTCAGGGTCAACCTGCTCCAACAATTCAACAAAGTGCTCGACCTCCGCCAAGCGATCGGCAGGAAGTTGTTCGATCTTTTTGATTAGTTCCTGGCGTTCCATTGTTGAAAGTATAGATTGATAGAAGCCGCTTTCCAACCAAAGATTACTTCAGCTCATCTGCTGTATGTTCAACGTGAGTCAATGCCTTCTTTGATATTCTAGTTGCCAAGCGACAAACAGACACAATCGAGCGGAGCTGGTTGTCTTCAAAAGCAATGATAAATTCGTCTTGACGCGCCAATGCGTCCCGTACGCAGGCAAGATCGCTTACTGAAAGGGAAACATCGATCGTCGTACGGTTAAGATCTGCGACGAACCATTGCCGAACTTCGGAGGCAGAAAGAGTATCGGATTGATTGTGCCTCGTCTCAAGAAAACCGCCCCTAAAGTTTGTATGCCAGCGTTCGAAAGCGACCTGTGAGCGCAATTTCCCTGGCCACGGCTGTGAGAAAATTCCTTCACGATCAAACTGGGCGGCAATACTATTGAGTTGCGGATAGATTGTAGTGAAAGTCTTAAGAGCCGCGCGACCTTTCAGAACACCGATGACGTCGCGCTTATTGACATCGGCGAGTTTTCGAATCCGACGGCCTGTGGAGATGAACAGAAGGGCTACGGGACTCCCAACCAGATCGAGCGCATACAAATAGCCAAAGAGCATAGGGATTGAAATGTAATTATCTTCTCTCAAATTCGCGACTAACAATACGGGTCTCTGGGGGTTAGCCTCGGCAGCGGTTAGAAGCTTCATTAGATCCGGCCAACCCCGCTTCTCGGAAAAGACGCGCTCCTCGCCCAAGTCTCCAATCCGAAGGTAATCATCTATAGTTGATTGCTTCACCACATCTTGAAGCTCAATTTCAAAGTCTTTCACCTTAAGCTTCTTGATTCGATCGAGTAATCTAGGAAAGAAGGCGACCAAGAGAATCAGCGCGGACGCCCATACCATGATTAGGGCGGGAGTAGTCCCGATTGGTACGTGGACGATAAGACGGATGAACCCATACCAAACCGCTGTCAAAATCGCTAACACCGGTAGGAGCCTCAACACCACAAACTTGGTGAGGCGCTGGAATCCCCGCCAAAGATCGATTAGAACTTTTTTGAACAGCGGTGGCATTTGAGTCTCGGAACGTTGGCTGGAGCCAAGAACACTAAGGCTCGCATGCGTTCTAGATTAGCCGGCACTTTTGACGTTGCCGCAAGATAGTTCAACCGAGCGCAGTCAATGACATTACCTCATGCTATACTTCCCGGTTCCCGCTCAGAGAGTCGAGCAAAACAACAATCAGTGGCTAATGTCATCGAAATTATTCCCCTCGGCGGAATCGGCGAGTTCGGGATGAACTGTACTGTGCTGTGGTTTGGGCACGAGTTGCCTGGTGCCCGCTCTGCGGCAAGATATCAACAGCCTCACTCAACAAGTCGTCCACGTTAATCTGGTATTGAGCGTACGCGGCGCGTCGATCTTCGGCGATTTCGGGCCACTTCCTTATTAAGTACGTGGCATTTCGTCTTAGAGTCAGCTCGTTCGCGGGCCGGTCCACATAGTGGTCCAGGTGATAGCAATTAGCATTCACGCTGGTAAGAAGGAGCGGCGTCAGACCCAGGCGAAACAGCCGAAATGAAAAGTCGATATCTTCTTCGCCCCATCCCAGGAAGTTCTGATCCCAATAACCGATTTCGATTGCGTACCTGCGCCTGACGCTGACATTGTTACTCGCGCACCACTCCCACCGGTCATAGCGCGCCCGTCCTGACGACTGAGATTGCAGATGGTCGTCAGCGTTGACGTACTCTACGGGCGACGGTGCGGTTGCCTGAGACTCCGGCATGAATTCACGGAAGCAGCTATCGAACCCCCTGCTCTGTTGGCCTGCCGGAATGCTATAGCGAAGACCGCGCAGGTATATTCGCGGCAGGGCGGCGTGGTAAAGCTTCACCTCACGCACGTAACCTGAGTTAAGAAGCATGTCACCGTCCAGGTAGAGAATCACATCCGTATCCAGCAATTTGGTTCCCGCATTTCTTGCTTGACTTCTTCTGCCGAGTGCCTCGAATTCATTTCGCGGCCTTGAGAGTCTTGTGTAGATGGCTCCGAATCTGCGGCATAAGCGGCGCAAGGTTTGGACTTCAGGCCGGTCAGAATTATCGTCTACCACCACTACCGCGTCAGGCTTTACCGTTTGATAAGCGATCGACGTGAGCACTCCGTATAACTGCCAGGAATTGTTATGACAGGGAATCACTACGCCGAGTGAAAGACTACTCGGGGAGAGGGGCTGGAGTTCATGAGTAATTCGGGTCGACAATTTTGAGCTTCCGCCGCTGGCCGCAGCCGCGAATCTAGCACCAACAAATCGGCTCACCCTCGGCGGGGCGCTGCGCCGCGGCCGTCTTCATATTCGCTTCGATTTCCTCAACGAGGGCATCTCGATTCCTCATCACCCACATCGTGCAGAAAGTAGCGAGGACGCTGAGGCCGAGAATCACGAACTCAGCATTGCGTTCGCGACCGGTGGGCCAGCCGATGCCCAGGCGTTTTAGCAGATACAAAGCAATCGCCAGAAACTCACTGCCCCAGAGAATTCCACGGTTCGCGAATTTTGTCAGCGCACCAATATGCCGGCTCGGGACTATCGATGGATCTCCACGGTGCTCCCAACCCAAACGGGGCTCCAGCAATCGCTCTTCAATCCGGTACTTAATGTAGATTCCTATTTGGGCAATCTGAATGTCGTTGTAAGACCATGAAGCGCCCAGGAATAACGCGAGCATGGGATACGCCAACAGAGCGGCGGGCGCATCCTTCAGGCCAACCGCAGCTAAACCTCCTAAGGCGACCAGGGTGATGGATACCAGCTGATGCTGTATCTCAGAGCGCTTTAAGATTTCTGTTTTTAACTGAGCAAATTCGGCCAGCAGGAATTCTTTTGTCGCGTCCGCCATTTGTGTACCTGGCCTTTCTGGTTATCCATAGTTGATCTGGAGGTCGCGGCGACGAACATACAGACTAGCCTTAGAGCCTCGTCGTGAATTTGTATTGCCAGCCGGGTAATACGTAGTCACTCGCCGCCCACAATCCGACGTTATCGTCGTCGGGATCAAGGCTGGGGGTTTTCCAGCCGGTAATCTGACGTGGTTCATCCATCTCGATCTCAAGGGTCGGCGCTCGTTCCTTAAAACGCGAGCTTCCACCGTTCAGGGCAAATCGACGGCTGAGTATGGGCTGCGGCAACAGCCATCCATGAGTTGGCATATCAAAGACCTGGTCACCAACCGCAATGCTCTGCGCATCCCATTTATCTTCCAACACATGCATTGATGAAAGAGCCAGCGGTTTGAAAGCCTCTCCCGGCCGGTGATCGAGATCGGCAGTTCCGCTGATGCTTACAGTTGCTTTTCCCGCAAACAGATTTGATTGAGGGGGCGTCAGTCTGATATGGCCGAATGCTTTTAGAGTAGCGATTGCCCCACTGAAGTAAATCAGGAAATCCGGCCCATCAAGTCGACACTGTATGTCGATTGGTGCTCCCTGATAGTATTCACCCGCCACCCACAGTGAGGGCAGCAGCACGAGCGATGTTCCCCATCCCGAGTATGGACCCCAATTTATTCTGAGAAAGCCGCAATCAATGTGCAAAGCGGCATATTGGGGGAAATCAGTCCCGCTACCATATGACACTTCGACGACACTTCCTCTCTGCGCGGCGCTCCAGAACTTAAGCACCGTCGGGGGAGATGTATGCGAGCGCTGCTTCGACGCGAGAGAAAATGCAGAGTCACTAAACATCCTTGCTGACATCCGAGCTTAAGGGCTGATGAAATTGCGACCGAATTACGCGACGAACTGTGATTGGGCCCGACCTTCGAGAGTATCCCGTGTGCGAGGTGCGCGCAAAGTATTACAAATGCGGGACGCAGTCAATATTTCCTGGAAACTGCGACCGCTGTCTCGATTCCCGTGTGGTAGATAATCACCGCAACGCTTTTTGATCTCACTGACGGGCGACACCCCCGTGCGGCCTTCAGCATGGCGGTCAATGTCCGCGTAGTATCGTCTAATTCAGGATTTGTGCATGTAACCGGATTTGCAAGAGAGACTGACGGCCGAGACGCCCGTGCCACGTTTGGCGTGCTATACTTCTCAGCCCGTCCGGAAAGAATCGTAAATAGTGGCTAATGTCATCGAAATTATTCCCCTCGGCGGAATCGGCGAGTTCGGGATGAACTGTACTTTGCTGCGGTTTGAGGATGAGATGCTCATTCTCGACGCGGGCATGGGGTTTCCCGAAGAGAGCGTCTACGGCGTCGATGTCTGCATTCCTGATTTCGAAATCCTCGAACAGTACAAGCAGGACATCACGGCGATTATTCTCACGCATGGACATGAAGATCATATCGGCGCGCTGCCTTACATCCTGAAGAAAATCAACGTGCCGGTTTATGCGTCGCACTTCACGCTCGGCCTGGCCGAGAGCAAGCTGGATGAGCACGGACTTCTCGGTGACGTAATGCTGCATCGCGTCGAGCCGCGCGATGTGGTGACGATTGGATCGTTCACGATTGAATTCATTCGCGCGTCGCATTCATTGATCGATTGTTTTCATCTGGCGATCAAGACTCCGGTCGGCACGATTATTCACACAGGTGATTACAAGGTTGATGAGACGCCGGTGATTGGCGAGCCCATCGATCTGCGCACCCTGCGCCGTTACGGTCAGGAAGGCGTGCTGGCGCTGCTGTCTGATTCGACGAATGCGACCGTGCCCGGACGGACGCCGTCCGAACGCGCGGTTATTCCCGCCTTTGAAGAGATCTTTGCCGAAGCCCGCGGTCGCATCATTGTGGCGGCCTTCGCCTCCTCCATCCATCGGCTGCAAATTGTGTTGGACGTGGCGCAGCAATTCAATCGGAAGGTTTGCGTGCTCGGTCGATCGATGCAGAAGAACGTCGAGATTGCCGATCGGCTTGGTTATCTCGATATCCATGACGGCATGCTGGTCAGCATCAACGACACCAAGTTGATGGCCGATAACGAAGTCGTGTTCCTCGTCACCGGATCACAGGCTGAGCCGCGCGCCGCGCTCTACCAGATGGCGACGCAGATTTACAAAGGCGTCACGATCGAAGAGAGCGACACGGTGGTACTGTCGGCCCGCATCATTCCCGGCAATGAGCGCGCCATTTCGAAACTGATCGGATTCATGTACAAACGCGGCGCCAACATCATTGAAGAGAAGCGCCGTTTGATCCACGTCAGTGGTCACGCCTCGCAGGAAGACATTCGCATCATGACCGAGGCCGTGCGGCCCAGGTTTGTCGTGCCCATTCACGGCGAATATCGCATGCTGTTTCGTCACAAAGAGTTCGTCAAGAACCATCTCGACATTCCGGAAGAACGCATCGTGCTGATCGAAAACGGTGATGTGTTGGAACTCGATGGCGAACGCGCCGTGATTGTCGATCACCGCGAAATTAAGCGGACGTTCATCGATGACAGCGGCTTTGAAGAGATCGATTACGAGACGGTGCGCGAGCGAAAGAAGCTGGCTTACGAAGGTATCATCACCCTGATCGTGACCATCAATGCCGGGACTGGCGCGTTGGAAAGTCCGCCGCAAATCGTTGCCCAGGGCGTCCGCGGGTTGGAATTGGCCAACGGATCAACCAAAGCGGCGCAGCGGGTCGTGGCCGCGGCCTTCGCCGGCGCGTCGCGCCAGATGATGGCCGATGAATCGTTGCTGAAAGAGCATCTGCGCGTCGAACTAAAACGATTCATTCAAAAAGAACTCGGAGTCAAACCCGTAATCGTGCCGGTGATTTCACAAGTGCAATTGCCCCCATCCAGTAACGGTGGCCAGCACCGTCCGCGCGTCACGAAATCAATTGACCCGTGAGATGTTCTATCCGTTCGCGCGGGATGGTACTGACTCGAACTCCTTTAACTTCTAGATTGAACTCACCATCAATATGGAATGGACTGACAAAGTAGTTCTGATCACCGGAGCCTCTTCCGGAATCGGTCGGGCGCTGGCTCTCGAGCTCGCGCGGCGGGGTGCGAAGCTCGGCTTGTTAGCGCGAGGCGTCGAAGCCGCATCAAATAACGGTCCTTCATCAGCCGATCGAATCGAACCTTCTCCGCGCCTGCAGGCCATCGCCGATGAAATTGAACGTGAAGCATCCGGCAAAGGAGTGACTCAGCCTGAGGTAGTCTTGCTGCCTGCGGATGTCCGCGATCAGGAGGCTGTCCGCGCTGCGGCTGATGAGTTGCGCAAACAGTTCGGACACATCGATGTGTTGATTGCCAACGCCGGGATCACCGCAGTTACTGATGCGGCCGAGCTTAATCCCGAAGAGTTTGCGAAGGTGATGGATGTGAATCTGATGGGCGCAGTAAACAGCGTCGCCGCAGTGTTGCCCGAGATGATCAAGCGCGGCCGCGGTCACCTGGTGGCGATTTCCAGTCTCGCGGCTTATCGCGGGCACCGCAAGGCGGCGGCGTACAGCGCCAGCAAAGCTTCGCTGTCATCATTTTTTGAAAGCGTGCGCATTGATTTAATCGGCCGCGGCGTTGATGTGACCATCATTCATCCGGGTTTTATAAAGACGCCTCTGACTGCCGGAAGGAAAGCGTGGTTGCCATTCATCATGGAAGCTGATCGCGCCGCGATTAAGATCCTCAACGCTATCGAAAAGCGTAAGAAGTCGTACGCCTTTCCGTGGCAGCTGGCCACATATGTTCGCGCCGGGATGATCATGCCGAGTCGTCTGTACGACCTTTTGTCCAGCAGAGAATCTTTCAAAGAATGACACTCGCGCCGGCGGTAACAGAACTTGCATGTCCAGCCAAGCTTTGACATTTCGTCAATTCCGCTAATTTTCTTCGAAAAAGTTGCCCAAACTGGGGCGTTGGATGACCCGCCTGCAAGAATATTTCTATAGCCAAGGCCGACGGCTTTGCTCTATTATCGATGAGTCAGGGCGGCCCCGCCCGGCGTTGTTTGGCTAACTTTCCAGCCTCACTCAGCACGAAAGTCGCAATTATCAAACTGAGTCGCTCGAATGGCTAAGTCCGTACCTCGAGACGGAATTTAATTTCGAATTCACCGGCATTCATTCCTGAGTGCTTTAGAAAAGCAGACGAATCCCACTCTCATGAAATGGACAAACAAGGTGGTTTTGATTACCGGCGCTTCGAGCGGAATCGGGCGCGGACTTGCGCTTGAACTCGCCCGGCGCGGTGCAGCTGTTGGCTTGTTCGCGCGGCGCATCGACATCTTGCGCGAAGTTGAGGCAGAAATCGTGAGCTCCGGCGGCCGCGCGATGGCTTTCGCCGGCGACGTAGTGCGACCCGATACTCTGCGCGAGGCCGCCTGGAAGCTCGAGCGAGCGTTTGGACCGATTGATGTGATGATCGCGAATGCCGGCATCGGCGCGTCAACTCGCGGGCAGAACTTACCGCTGGATGATGTTTCGCGAATCATCAATGTCAACTTGATTGGCGCTGCCAATAGCGCCGCCGCAGTGATTCCACAGATGGTGCGCAGAGGAAGTGGCCGGGTGGTGGCGATTGCCAGTCTGGCCGCCTATCGCGGTCTCCCTAATTCCGCCGCGTATTGCGCCAGCAAAGCCGGGGTTTCCAAACTCTACGAAAGTCTGCGCGTCGATCTGCGCGGCAGCGGCGTAGGAGTAACCGTAATCTTTCCCGGCTTCGTTCGCACGAAACTCACTGCCAATCATTCGAACATGCTCTTCCTGATGGACGTTGATACGGCGGTCACCAAAATTGTGCGGGCGATCGAACGCGGCAAGCAGAGTTATTCGTTCCCCTGGCAGCTCGCCGGGTTTGTGCGCGCCGGGTTGTTCTTTCCTATCTGGCTTTACGATCGCGTCGCCTTGCGGTACGCCTATCGGCAATAGCCGGATCGATTCTGAGTTGCGATTTTCAATTGGGCCTGTGCATAATCCGAGGCTCACTCAAACAGAAATCGGGAAACGCAATTCTTAGAATCGAATGACGCTTCTTCAGGCTATCCTGCTCGGCATCGTCCAGGGCCTTACCGAATTCATTCCCATCAGTTCAACCGCTCACCTCGTAATGGCGAGCCGCGCCATGTCTCTGGCCCTGACCCCGGAGCAGTTGACGTCGTCGATCGCCGTGATTCAGTTAGGAACACTGATCGCGGTGCTGATCTATTTCGCGGGTGATATCTGGAATATTTCGATTGCCTTTGTCCGGGATCATCTGGCGCTGATCACCGGGGGCAAAGATCGCCGAGGCTTGTCGCATGAGGCCTGGCTGGGTTGGCTGGTGGTGATCGGTTCGCTTCCGGTGGCCGTTGTCGGGTTGCTGTTCAAGAAACAAATCGAAGGCACCTTCACCAAGAACCTTTGGGTGATCGCGACCATGATGGTGGTGATCGCGTTGCTGCTGGCTGTCGCTGAGTTGATCAGCAAGAAGACCCGGAGCATGGAGCAGCTGGGGCTGATCGACGCCTTGGCGATGGGATTCGCGCAGTGTTTGGCTTTGATTCCGGGATCGAGCCGGTCCGGCTCAACCATCATGGGCGGATTGTTCGTGGGCGAGAAGCGCGAGACAGCCGCGCGATTTTCGTTTCTGCTTTCAATCCCGGCGATTGCCGCGAGCGGTTTGTTGGAAATGAAAGAAGCGCTGCATCGATTGCCTCACGGGAGCCTGGCAACCCTGGCCGTCGGCACGATCGTCTCGGGCATTGTCGGCTACGCCTCGATTTGGTTTCTGCTGCGATTCCTGAAGACTCACACGACGGGCGTGTTTATTGGCTACCGTCTGATCGTCGGGGGCGCAATTCTCATCATGCTATTCAGCGGACGCCTCAGCGGGCTGTGATTTGGAGTGCGCCGGCTTGACGGCGCTTTTTTATGTCGCGGCGACTCGAGGGTTAAGAAAAGCGGCGTCAAGCTGCTGCACTCCAAAGTTAGCGGTTCTGACTCACTCGCAGTAAACTCGCGGCATGACGGCCGCGCCTTCTCGGAAAAAGAAGACCAAGCGATGGATTGTTCGCGAGCCTGATGAGGTCCGCGCGGCACAGCTGGCGGCTGAGTTAGGTGTTTCGCGAATTGTCGCGTCGCTGCTGATTGCCCGCGGCCACCACAACAAACAACTAGCCGAAAGATTCTTAAATCCTTCGCTCGATCAGCTTCACGATCCGTCGCTCATGCTCGGCATGTCTGAGGCCGTCGATCGTCTGCTGTACGCAATCGATCATCAACAGCCCATTCTGATTTACGGCGACTACGACGTCGACGGCACGACCGGCACCGCCGTGCTGTTGCGGGCGCTGAACATGTTGGGAGCGACGACCGGCTTTCACGTGCCGCACCGGTTTACCGAGGGCTACGGCATTCGGCAGGAGGCGTTGCAGAAAGCTGCGGCCGACGGATACAAGCTGGTAGTCAGTGTCGACTGCGGCATCACCGCGCACGAGCCGCTGCATTGGGCGCGCGCGAACGGCCTCGACATCATCATCACCGATCACCACTTGCCGGATAAGCAGGAAGGCTCGCCACCAGCGCTCGCCATCTTGAATCCGAACCAGCAGGGCTGTAGTTATCCGGACAAGAACCTCGCCGGCGTCGGCGTCGCTTTTAAATTGATTCACGCGTTGTTTCGCGCGCGTGGGCGCGAATCTGTTGTGCCCGGTTTTCTCAAGATGGTCGCGATAGGCACCGTCGCCGACGTCGCGAAGCTGATCGGCGAGAATCGAGCGATCGTCGCGCTCGGTCTTTCCGATTTGCCGCGCGCGCGAAATGCCGGCTTGCGCGCGCTCATCGATATCGCGGGCTGCGGCGACGACGCTGAAATGACGGCGTACGATCTTGGCTTTCGCATCGGCCCGCGCATCAATGCCGCCGGACGGATGGATGCGGCGCGCGCGGTCGTGGAACTGTTTAGTGCCAGCGAGCCGGATGAGGCGCGCCGGCTGGCTGAGCATCTCGACACGCGCAACCGCGAACGCATGGAAGCGCAACGCGAAATCTTCAACCGGGCGATCGAAGAATTCGAGACGAGTGGCACCGACATGAATCTGTGTTACGCGGCAGTCATTGCCGGCGATGGCTGGCATCGCGGCGTGATTGGGTTGGCCGCTTCAAAAATTGCGGAACGTCTCAATCGCCCCTGTGTCGTGATCTCGCTGGACGGCGAGGTGGGCCATGGATCTGCGCGGAGCATCGCGGCCTATCACCTGTATGACGGGATCACGTCTTGCCGGGACTTGTTGGACAAGTTTGGCGGCCACTCGCACGCGGCCGGTCTGTCGATCAGGCGGGATCGAATCGATGAATTTCGGCGGCGCTTGAATGAACACGCGGGCTCGTGCTTGACTGAAGATGACTTGGTTCCGGGGATCGAAATCGATGCTGAGATTTCACCGCCGGAGCTCAGTTTCCAGTTCTCGCAGGACCTGCGCGCGCTGGAGCCGTTTGGCGCCGGCAATCCGCGGCCGGTGTTCATGACGCGCGGCTGGCGCGTGATGAGCGAGCCGCAGGTAATTAAGGAACAGCACTTGAAAATGCGCGTTTGCGGCGAAAATAATCGGCCCTTTGAAGCGATGTGGTGGCGGGGAATCGAAGAAGTCGAAGCAACACCACAGACGAATCAGCGCATCGATCTGGCATACGAGTTCGAAGCGAACCGTTGGCAGGGGGACATCAGGTTGCAGTTGAATGTGAGAGATATGAGAGCGACAGAGTCATGAGCCACAGATGAACACAGATTTACACAGATGGGATTTGAATTTCAGATCTGCGTAAATCCGTGTTCATCTGTGGCTGAATACTTCTCGTTGTCCAATGCAGGCAGTAACTAGAAAAAAGCGAATCACCGCCGTAGTTGAATGTGAGAGATATGAGAGCGACAGAGTCATGAGTCACAGATGAACACAGATTTACACAGATGGGATTTGAATTTCAGATCTGCGTAAATCCGTGTTCATCTGTGGCTGAATGCTTCTCGTTGTCCAATGCAGGCAGTAACTAGAAAAAAGCGAATCACCGCCGTAGTTGAATGTGAGAGATATGAGAGCGACAGAGTCATGAGCCACAGATGAACCCAGATTTACACCAATGGGATTTGAATTTCAGGTCTGCGTAAATCCGTGTTTCATCTGTGGCTGAATACTTCTCGTTGTCCAATGCAGGCAGTAACTAGAAAAAAGCGAATCACCGCTGTTGACTTACGCGCGCGCGTACCCGCGATTGCGCGCGGGCTGGCGCTGCTTTTGCTGATTGCCGGCACGATCTTCGTGGGGTTGTCGTATTACAAAATGCGCAACAACACGCCGTTTCGTTTGAAATCGGAAGCGCCGGCGCTGTCGAAAGAAATCGAGGCGGTGACCACCGGGTACGAGCAGAAGGTCACCAAGAATGATCGGTTGTATCTGTGGCTGCGCGCGGCGCGCGATGTGAAATACACAGATGGACACCACGAGTTGGAAGAACTCAACGCGCAAAGCTTTCCCGCGACCGGCGACAAGCCAGATCAAATCGTAGCTGATCGGGCGATGTACGATCAGAAGACGGGCATGCTGCAATGCAACGGCAATGTCCAGATCGAAACGCACACGGCTTTGAAGGTGAAGACCGACTCGCTGCAATTCAACCAGGACACCAGGGTTGGCGAAACCTCGGCGCGGGTCACTTTCGAGCACGAAAATGTTTCGGGCGAAGCGATCGGCGCGCTGGTTGACAATGAAAAGAAACGACTCGAACTGCGCAACTCGGTGGCCATTACCGTTGCGCCCGAGGAATTCAAGGACAAGGATGCAAAGGAGCAGAAACCTCTGAAAGGCGCGCGCGCGAAACCGGTGATCATTCACTCGGCCCAAGCGGTGTTTGAGCAATCGACGATGCGGCTCGCGTTTTCGGGCGGTGCGACGGCGGAACAGGAACAGGACATCATGAGCGGCGATACGCTCACCGCGATTCTCAACGACAAGAAGAAACTCGAGAAGATTGAAATGCGCGGCAATTCCTACGTTCGCGTGATGGATCCCGGCCACGCCGCCGAAGCGCATGCGGTAAACATGGATTTTTTCCTGGACGCCGATCAGCGTCTGCAAAAGGTCTATGGCGCGAACGACGTGCGCGCGCAGACGCTCAATACTGATTCCGAAATGCAACTGACGGGCGCGAACGCGGTGGTGCTCGATTTTCAGGCCCAGGGTAATGAAAGCTTGCTGAAGGAAATGCGCAGCGAAGGTGGGCGCGCGGTCGCTACGCTGTCAGCTCCGAAGTCGAAGGCGAACGATCCTCGCGCGGCCAGTAAACGCCTGACGGCCGACGGAATCAAAATGAATTGGCGCGTAAATGGCAAAGACCTCGAGCACGCCGAAGCCGTGGGCAATGCCGAACTTTACATCGAGCCGGTGCAACCGACGCCAAAGAATGATAAGAAGATCTTGACCGCCGCGCGCTTTGATTGTGATTTTTTTGAAGCCGGGAATATCGCGCGCACCTGCATCGCCAACGATAACGCGAAGGCCTTATTCACACCGTTTCAGCCAACCGACAAACGCAGCACGCGCACCATCACGGCGCAGAAGCTCACGACCTTTTTTGTGCGCGAGACGCAGGATGTGGAACGCGTAGACGCCAGCGGCGATGCTAAATTCAACGAGCTCGATCGCAACGCCACGGCGAACAATATTATTTACACGGCGGCCGATGACATGGTGCGCATGCGCGGAGGCGATCCCACCGTCTGGGATTCGCGGGCCCGCACGAAAGCCGTCGAAATCGATTCGAACAACGGCACACACGTTTCGGTTTGTCGTGGGAAAGTCGCCACGACGTATTACAGCCAGGAGCAGACCAACGGCGCGACCCCGTTCAAGAAAACAAAGAGTCCGGTGTACATCTCGGGCGACCGCGCCGAGATTGATCATGATTCCGGCCGGGCAGTGTATTCGGGAACGGCGCGAGTGTGGCAGGATGACAATTACGTGCGCGGCGATTCGATCACGCTTTATCGCGAAGAGAAGCGCATGGAGTCCTGGGGGCACGTGCAGAGCGCTCTGTATCAAGCGAAGCAGAAGACCGGGAACTCAACCAACGTCGTGCCGGTGTTCGCGACGGCGGAATTCATGCGTTACTCAGATCCCGAACGGCTGCTGCATTACGAAACGAACGTAGACATCAAACAGGGCACGGACCGCGTGACCGCCGGCCTGGCTGACGTTTATTTGCAGAAGGATACGAACGAAGTCGAGCGGACCATCGCGCAGAAAAACGTGGTGGTGGTCCAGCCGAATCGGCGCGGTACCGGTGATTGGTGCCAATACACGACTGCGGATGAAGTCGCGGTGCTCACCGGCAATCCCGCGCACGTCGAAGATGTTGAGCAGGGAACCACCGACGGTAACCGCGTCACGATGTATCGGCGGGAAAATCGCGTCACCGTCGATGACAGTCGCGGTTCGCAATCGCCGGGGCGCGTGCATTCGACACACAAGATTACGAAGCCATAAGCTATTTCACAATCGTTTAGAAGCCGGACTTGTCCGGCTGGCCCAAGCGGCGGACAAGTCCGCCGTCTAAACGAGTAAAGCTGTTCTTTCGATCGTGGATTCACTCACCCAACCAGACGCACTTGGTCACTGGGGCCGTTATGGCGGCCGGTTCGTGCCCGAAACTTTGATGGCGCCGCTCGAGGAATTGACGGCCGCCTACGAAGCCGCGCGCGCTGATGAAAGTTTTCAGAGCGAACTCGATCGACTGCTGCATGATTTTGCCGGACGGCCCACGCCGCTTTTCTTCGCAAAGCGTCTGACTGAAGCCTGCGGCGGAGCCCGCGTCTATCTTAAGCGCGAGGATCTGCTGCACACCGGCGCGCACAAAATTAACAACACCATCGGACAGATACTACTGGCGCGGCGCATGGGCAAGCGTCGCATTATCGCCGAGACCGGCGCCGGCCAACATGGCGTAGCGACCGCGAGCGTGTGCGCCTTATTCGGACTCGAATGCGTCGTCTACATGGGCGCGGAAGACATGCGGCGTCAGGCGCCGAATGTGTTTCGCATGCAGTTGCTGGGCGCCGAAGTGCGCGAAGTCGTTTCCGGATCGCAGACTCTGAAGGATGCCATCAATGAAGCGTTGCGCGATTGGGTGACGAACGTGGCGGACACTTATTACCTGCTGGGCAGCGCCCTGGGCCCGCATCCTTATCCGATGATGGTGCGCGACTTTCATCGTGTCATCGGCCTTGAAGCCCGCGCCCAGATTCTCGAGCACGAGGGCCGCTTGCCTGATTGCCTGATAGCTTGCGTCGGCGGCGGATCAAATTCGGTCGGATTGTTTCATCCTTTTCTCGGCGACGAAGCGGTGCGCATGATCGGAGTCGAAGCCGGCGGCTGCGGAAGTCAATTAGGTGAACACGCGGCGCGGTTCAATGCGAACGGAGGCGGCCGGCCCGGAGTGTTGCAGGGCACGATGAGCTACGTTCTGCAGGACGGGCGCGGACAGATTGCGACGACACATTCGATCTCGGCAGGCCTCGATTATCCTTCGATTGGACCCGAGCACGCGTTCCTGCACGATGAAGGCCGCGTCGCGTACACGTCCGCGTCGGATGATGAAGCGCTCCACGCGTTTCAGTTGCTGTCTCGTCTGGAAGGAATTATTCCGGCGCTGGAATCCGCGCACGCCGTGGCCCATGCGTTAAAGGTCGCGCGCGAGATGAATCGCGATCAGATTCTCATCGTGAATTTGTCGGGCCGCGGCGACAAGGACATCGATAGTGTCAGATCAAAATTAACCACAGAGGACACAGAGGAGCACAAAGAACTTTAGTTTTTCTCTGTGTCCTCTGTGGTGAACTTTTCTGTCTCGAATCAAGCAGACATTCGAAAATTTAAGAAGCCAAAATCGGAAGGGCTTCATTCCGTTCATCACCGCCGGCGATCCCGACCTGGAGACGACGCGCAAGTTGATCGTCGAGCTGGCGCGCGTTGGATCGACACTGATCGAATTAGGAATTCCTTTCACCGATCCGATGGCGGACGGTCCCGTAATTCAGCGTGCCTCCGAACGCGCGTTGCGGCTCCAATTCGGATTGGAAGATGTGTTGCGAATGGTATCCGCCGCTCGGCAGGAAACGGATGTTCCGATCATTCTCTTCAGCTATTTCAATCCACTGTTGCAATTCGGACTTGAGAAACTTGCCGATGAAGCTCGCCGCGCCGGCCTTGACGGCGTGCTGGTTACCGACCTCGTTCCTGAAGAGGCGGAAGCGTTCGCGACCGTCCTCGGGCGGAATGAATTGGACATGATTTTTCTGATTGCGCCGACTTCCACCGACGCACGGCTGCAGCTGGTCGCGCAGTGCGCCGGTGGTTTTATCTATGCCGTTTCGCGCGCAGGCATCACCGGCGCGCGCGCAGAGATGAGCGCCGAAGCCGAGAAACTTGTGAATCGGATGCGAAGGTTTTCAGACTTGCCGATCGCCGTCGGGTTTGGCATTTCAAAACCTGAGCATGTCGCCGACGTCTGGAGATATGCAGACGCGGCCGTGGTCGGTTCAGCAATTGTCGATCGAATGGAGAAGGCAAAGAATTCCGCCGCTGTTGTAAAAGAAATTGGCGAGTTCACGGCAAGTCTTATTACCAGGAAATAGCGCTCGACGTAAGAAATTTGTTGAAGTATTCTTAGGCAGTTTCGTTGCTTGATAGTTTAGGGTTGCGCGCTCTCACTCCCGACGCGCGTCGGGACAGCGCAGAGAGGGCTGCCGAGCGCGCAGTCGCCGAAACTCCTCAAACCCTCTGGGAAATTAGCGTGTTGCACGTATGAAACTCTGTTCCATTTGCGCGTGAGTTGTGTTATCCTCCGGTCGTGTCAGTACCCGGAGCGGTAGCGACGGGATCAAGCGACCGTTGCGCCGAAGTAATACAACTTAATCAAACGAGGAGCAGAAGAAAGAGATGCCCATCATGGCGGAAGACCGAATTGCAGACCGCAGCCGCGCGATTGAAGCCGCGCTGCTCAACATCGAAAAGCGTTTTGGCAAAGGATCGATCATGCGTCTAGGCGAGCGCGAGGTTTCCGATATCCCGGCAATCTCGACGACCTCTCTGTCGCTGGACGCGGCGATTGGCGTCGGCGGCGTGCCCCGTGGACGCATCGTGGAAATCTATGGGCCGGAGAGTTCTGGCAAGACGACGCTGGCACTGCACATCGTCGCCGAAGCACAGAAGGCCGGCGGCGTGGCGGCTTACATCGATGCCGAACACGCGATGGATGCCGACTACTCTGCCAAGCTCGGCGTGAATGTCGACGACATGCTGATTTCGCAGCCTGATTCAGGCGAACAGGCCTTGGAGATTGCCGAAGCGCTGGTGCGATCGAACGGCGTTGATGTGATCGTGGTCGATTCAGTGGCGGCGCTGGTGCCGCGCGCCGAACTTGACGGTGAGATGGGCGATTCGCTGCCTGGTTTGCAGGCCCGCTTGATGTCGCAGGCGCTGCGCAAGCTCACGGCCATTGTGGCCCAGTCAAACACCTGCTTCATCTTCATCAATCAAATCCGCGAAAAGATTGGGGTGATGTTCGGCAATCCCGAAACCACGACGGGCGGCCGCGCGCTGAAATTCTATTCGTCGCTTCGTCTCGACATTCGCCGCATCGGCGCGATCAAAGACGGCGACCGCGTCGTCGGCAATCGCACCAAAGTCAAAGTCGCCAAGAACAAAGTCGCACCACCCTTCCGCGAGGCCGAATTCGACATCATGTACGGTGAAGGCATCTCAAAAGAAGGCGACCTGCTCGATCTCGCCACCAACAATCGCGTGGTGGAAAAAAGCGGCGCGTGGTTTTCTTACAAGGGCGAGCGCCTGGGCCAGGGCCGCGAGAACGCCAAGCAGACAATGAGAGATCAACCCGTTATCCTTGAGAAGATCAAGAACGATGTGAAACGGGCGCTTGGTCTGCCGGTGAGTGAGGAAGTCGCCGCGCCGGAGCAGAAGAAGGCGGCGGCGGCGACCGAGAAGAAGTGAATTTGAAGTGAAAACATTGATGTAACTTCGATATCGGCGGCATTGACTGACAAAGTGCCCGTCGATATCGTTTGAAGATGATCACCAAAGAACTTATCGCCGACGCAATGGCAGAACGAGTTACACTCGCGCAAGCGCTTTGGGAAAGTACTCATCCTGGATTACCAGAGTCCGATGGCCGAAGATATGCTTTCCATTCTGCCCGAATTGCGCGGCGATCTGATTTGGCAACACATCATCAACGACGAACGACCGCGCGCCTCGCTCTCAGCGTTGGGTGATCAGATAGAGGTGAGCCATGACTACTGATCAACTTATCTCCGATGCGATGTCGCTTCCTCTCGACGAGCGAGTCTCACTTGCGCAGGCGCTTTGGGAGAGTATTGACGCGGAATTGGTTGATGCAGATGAACGGTCGGCCATTACAGAAGCCCTCAAGCGTTCTGAAGATCTTTCATCGGGTAATGTCCGGGGTGAAACTCACGAGGAAGTTATGGAAGCTATGCGGCAAGCGCTTGAATGCGACTGATTTATCATCCGCACGCTCGCGCTGAACTTGTTGAGGCAGCCACCTATTATGAAAGTCGAGTACCCGGTCTAGGTGCGCAGTTTCGGGAGGAAGCAAATCGAACCGCATCAAGAATTCTGGTGGCACCGCGCCGGTGGCGAATGATTGACGTAGATGTTCGCAGAGCTTTAATAGTGCGTTTTCCGTTCGCCATTTACTATCGCGTATTTGCTGACCACGTTCAGATTCTCGCCGTCAAACACCACAAGAGACATCCAGATTACTGGCGGCATCGTCTCAATGAGTAAGAGACGCTTTACAGGTCTTCACAAATCCTCTCATAATCCGCGCGGCACGCAGTCAATGACCAAATCTATTCTTATCAGGGGCGGCACAATTGTGACGATGGATGAAAATAATTCCATCGTGCGCGGTGACGTCTTGATTCGAGATGGGCGTATCGCGGAAATGGGCGAGCGAATCAGCGCCGAAGCGGACGAGACGATTGACGCGCACGGAAGCGCCGTCCTTCCAGGGTTTGTCCAGACGCACATTCATCTTTGCCAGACGCTCTTTCGCGGTGCGGCAGACGACCTCTCTTTGATTGATTGGTTGAAGCAGCGGGTGTGGCCGATGGAGGCGGCGCATACGGCGGATTCGATTCGTGCTTCGGCGCAACTCGGCGTGGCCGAATTGATCAAAGGCGGTACGACGTGCGCGCTGACGATGGAGACGGTGCGACACACGGAAGAGGTGCTGCGCGTCGTTGAGGAAACCGGGTTCCGCGCCACCGTCGGCAAGTGCATGATGGACAAAGGCGACGAGGTGCCGTCTGAATTGAGAGAAAATTCGCGGGCATCGATTGATGAGTCGCTCGCCTTGATCAGGAAATGGCACGGCGCAGCTGAGGGCCGCATTCGCTGTTGTTTCGCGCCGCGTTTTGCGATTAGTTGCACGCGAGGATTGTTGCGCGAAGTCGCGACTCTGGCGCGCGAACATGGCGTAATGATTCACACGCACGCCTCTGAAAACAAGAAGGAATGCGAAATCGTCGAAAGCGAAAGCGGGCAGAGAAATATTGCTTACCTGAATTCTCTGGGAGTCTCGGGCAGCCATGTGGTTTTGGCCCACTGCATTCATCTCGATAAGGAAGAGATGGAGTTGCTCACCCAAACCAGGACGAACGTCGCGCACTGTCCTTCATCTAATTTGAAACTTGGCTCGGGTCTGGCGCGCGTAGCGGAAATGCTGGCGCGCAAGATTGCGGTGTCGCTCGGCGCCGATGGCGCGGCCTGCAACAACCGGCTGGACATGTTCACCGAGATGCGGACCGCGGCGTTGTTGCAGAAACTGGCGCACGGGCCGGAAATACTCCCGGCGCTGCGCGTACTGCGAATGGCCACGATTGATGGCGCGCGGGCCTTGGGACTTGAATCCGAAATTGGTTCGCTGGAGGTCGGAAAACGCGCCGACATGATCGTGGTTGAACTTGAACGAATTCATTCCACGCCGGCTCCCGATATCATTTCGGCGCTGGTTTATTCGGCGCAACCGGATGATGTGCGCACGACGATCATCGATGGACGCGTGTTGATGCGCGACCGCGAATTGACGACGCTTAAAGAAGTGGCGGTGGTCGCAGATGCGGCTCGCGAAGGTGCAGCCTTGCGGGCGCGCGCTAATGTTTCTGATTAGACCGAAGCTCAATCAATGTTTAGAAGCCGGACTTGTCCGGCGGGCTTCGGCGGACAAGTCCGCCGTCTAAACGGATAACATGGCTTCGGCGGACAAGTCCGCCGTCTAAACGGATAACTTTGTCACATACGCTTAAACTTCCTGCCTTCGCGAAAATTAATCTGTATCTCCGCATCCTTAGCAAGCGCGCCGACGGTTACCACGACCTCGACACAGTTTTTCAAACTATTAGTCTGCACGACACGATCGAAGCCTCAGTAGTCCATGATTCGCAAGTCGTGCTCTCATGTAGCGACCGTGCGGTGCCGGTCAATGAGAATAATTTAATAATTCGGGCGGCGAAGGCCTTGCAGGAGCGTTTTGGCGTTAAGCGCGGTGCGCGCATTCGTTTGCAAAAGAGAATTCCCATGCAGGCCGGTTTGGGCGGTGGATCGGCAGATGCGGCGATGACGTTGATGGCGCTGGCGAAACTGTGGGAGCTGAATTGCACCAGCGATGAACTGATCGAGATTGGGTCACCGTTGGGGGCGGACGTTTCCTTCTTTTTTTATGGCGGGACGGCCAGAGCAACCGGGATCGGCGAACAGATTGAACCTCTCAACGACGTCGAGCAAACGTTCCTCGTGATAGTTAAACCGAACGTGAATATCAGCACTGCTGATGCTTACCGAGCGTTGGATGAACGTGCCTTGACATCGCTCAACTCGAAATCTATTCTTTCAACTTCACGGCCAATTGCAGATTCCGACCAAATCGATTTTGCGAATCTTACGAACGATTTCGAAGCGGTGGTGTTTGATTTGCAACCTGAGATTCGCAGAGCGAAGAACGCCTTGTTGAAAGCAGGCGCGAACCAGAGCCTACTGGCCGGCAGCGGCTCTGCGGTTTTTGGGATTTTTGAGAGTGAAGACGCGCAACGACGCGCCATTCAGGCGATCGAACTCGAAACTGGCTGGCGCGTCTTTCCTTGTAGGATGGTGGGTCGCGACGATTACGCCAGGGCGTTCGGCGTCCTTCGTCAGTTTTTAGCGTAGAATCAAACAGAGTCGGCAATTTGGCTCTCCGATACTGGGGCGTCGCCAAGTGGTAAGGCACCGGTCTTTGGATCCGGCATTCGTAGGTTCGAATCCTTCCGCCCCAGCCAATTTCAAAAGCGACAAGTGATTAGTGACGAGTGACAAGAAGTTCCTCGCTCGTCACGTATCACTCGTCACGAAGAGCAAATCGGCGACAGATCCAGTGGCGACTGCTCTGGCTCGTCACTTGTCGCTCGTCACTTGTCACTAAAACAAAAATGGGAACCACCGGCGGCATCAAAGTCTTCTCTGGAACTGCGCACCGCGGCCTGGCCGAAGAGATTTGTCGGGAATTGTCCTGCGATTTGGGCAGGGCCACCACGTCGCGCTTCTCGGACGGCGAATTCAATTTTCAAATTGAAGAGAACGTGCGCGGCGCGGATTGTTTTATCGTGCAGCCAACTTGTCCGCCGACTGACGCGTATCTGATGGAGTTGCTGGTGATGCTCGACGCGTTTCGTCGATCATCGGCGGCGCGCACGACCGCGGTGTTGCCCTATTACGGCTATGGCCGCGCTGATAAGAAAGATCGACCGCGCGTTCCCATCTCGGCCAAGCTGGTGGCGAATTTGTTGACGACCGCGGGGGCCGATCGAATCCTGACGATGGATCTGCATGCGCCGCAGATTCAGGGGTTCTTTGATATTCCGGTGGATCACCTCTACGCGGCGCCGGTTTTTATGAAGTACTACCAGGAGGCGCCGCTGCCAAAATTGACGGTGGTTGCGCCCGACACCGGCGGCGCTGAGCGGGCCCGCGCTTACGCGAAGCGGCTCGACGCTGAACTCGCGCTATGCGACAAGCGGCGGGACAAGCCGAACGTCGCTGAGGTCATGAACGTCGTCGGCGATGTGGCCGGACGCAACTGTCTAATTGTTGATGATATGTGCGATACGGGAGGCTCGCTGTCGAAGGTCGCGCAGGCTTTGCGCAGCGCGGGTGCGGCGCGAGTTGACGCCTGCTTTACTCATCCGGTACTCTCAGGACGTGCCGCACAACACCTCGGTAACTCTGGTATCGAGCAAATTGTAGTGACGAACACAGTGCCGCTGAATTCAAAAGCAGCGGAATTGAAAAACATAAAAGTCTTGAGCATTGCGCCTATTCTGGCGAAAGCGATCAAGTCGATCCATGAAGAGACCAGCGTCTCTTCGCTCTTCGTATAGCGAAGGGCAAACACTGAAAGCAAAGTAGCCGTCGCATTACGGCAGGCAGCGATTCAGTTGCCGGCTTTCAGCAGAAACAAATTATCGAAGGTTTAGAGCGCGGACTGGTCCGCGCGGTCGGCACGAGTGCCTGACAGAAGATGTTTGTTCTCCCTCTCCCTTTGGGAGAGGGCTGGGGTGAGGGACGAAGTTGTGACGGAGACACACCCTCACCCTAACCCTCTCCCACTGGGAGAGGGAAGAAACAGGAGACAGCAATCATGGCAGAGAAGAAAGACATCATTGTGAAAGCGACTCAGCGCGAAGGTCGTGGCAAGAATGACTCGCGTCGCGCGCGGCGGGCCGGTCAGGTTCCCGTGACGATTTATGGCGGTCAAGGCGAAGCCGTGGCGGCGCTGGCGCCTCTGAGCGAGCTCGCGGCAATTCTCAGATCCGATTCGGGCCGCAATACGATCTTCACCCTGGATGTTGACGGGGTCGGCCCGGCCGAAGTGATGTTCATCGATCGGCAGATCGATCCGGTGCGCTCACGTCTGATACATGCTGATTTCAAACGGCTCGTCAAGGGCGAAAAGATTGAAGCGACGGTGCCGTTGCGTCTGGTGGGTGAACCAATCGGCGTCCGCGAACACGCCGGCATCCTCGAACAAATGATCCGCGAGGTGGAGATTCGCTGCCAGCCGCGTGAGATTCCCGAACACATCGACGTTGATGTCAGCAATTTGGATGTTCACGACGTGCTGCACGTGTCGGACATCCCCGGTATCGAAGGTGTCGAAATCCTGCAAGAGGCTGATACGGCGATCGCGACCATCGGCGTCGTCAGGGAAGAAGTAGTCGAAGCGCCGCCGGTCGAAGGTGAAGCTCCGGCCGAGCCTGAAGTTATCGGCAAGGGTAAGAAGGAAGACGAAGGGGAAGCTCCGGAGTAAGAGAAGTAGATCACATGCGCGCGCTCATCTGTCTGATCACAATCTTGTTTGCAGTTTCCGTCGCTGCGGCGCAGGAGCACAGCGAACGGCGCGAGTTCCGTTCCGACGCGGATGGTTTTTCCATCCAGATGCCGGACACGCCGAAGGTTACTTCCAGTGACTTGGGCGAGGGCCAAACGCAAAAGATTTTCACAGTTGAAATCGGCGCCGAGACTTACATGGTGAGTGTGATTCAGCTCAACCCTGGACGCGTCCCGGTGAATCCTGACCAGGCCTATTTTGATGTGTTGATGAAGGCTTACACCGACGGCAGCAAGACGACTTTGCGATCGAGCCGGATGATTACCCTGGCCGGACGGGCGGCGATGGAAGGGATTTCCGATGCTGAGTCGGCGACGCACTTTATCGACGTGACCACCGCGGGCGATCGCATTTACCTGGTCGTCTATGCGGGACCGAAAGCACAGGAGACCGCGCTGAAAGCGACGCACCTGCGCGACTCTTTCAAGGTACTGAGCATGTAGACGATGTACGTAATCGTCGGATTGGGAAACCCCGGCGCTGAATACGAGCGGACGCGCCACAATCTGGGTTTCATGTTGATTGACAAGTTGGCCACCGGGGCCGGCGTTGCGGTGAAGCGAAGTGAATGCCGATCGCTGGTTGGGAATGCGCTGATTGAAAACGAACGAGTAGTGTTGGCGAAGCCGCAAACCTACATGAATCTCAGCGGTGAGGCCGTCGCTTGTTTGAATCAGAAGCATGAGTCGGACGCAGGTTCACTGATTATCATCAGCGATGATCTGGCGTTGCCGTTTGGTTCGATTCGTTTGCGCGAGCGCGGTAGCGCAGGTGGACACAACGGCTTGAAATCAATCATCGGCGCCCTGGGGGCGAATGAATTTGCGCGACTGCGGATCGGGATTCAACCTGAGCATCCGCTCAGCGATGCGAAACGATTTGTGTTGGACGAGTTTTCAAAAACAGAAAGAGAATCGTTGCCCGAGATTCTAGAGCGCGCCGCTGAGGCGTTGCGCTCAGTGTTGCGCGACGGCATCGGCAAAGCGATGTCGCTGCATAACGAGCAAAGAGCAAAGGGCACAGAGCAAAGCGAAAAGTAATTGTTTAGACGGCGGACTTGTCCGCCACTGGTTGCCGGACAAGTCCGGCTTCTAAACTGGAGGAAGTAAATTGGCAGAGAAAAGAACTTACGAACTGATGTTCATCGTCGACCCTGACGCGGGTGACGAAGATGTGGTGAAGCTCAGCGAAGGCGTGCAGAAAATCATCACGGGTCAGGGTGGCAGCATCACCAAGACCGAAATGATGGGCAAGCGCAAGCTCGCGTACGAGATCAATCACAAAAAAGACGGCACCTACGTGCTGTTGGAAGTTGAAGGCTCGGGCGCCGAGATTGCCGAGGTCGAGCGCCGCATGCGCGTTAACGATCAGATTCTGCGGTATATGACCGTGCGCGTCGATGAGATGCGCCGGCGTGCAGACAAGCTGAAGGACCGCCGCGCTCGCAAGGCTGCGAAAAAGCCGGCGAACGGCAAGGCGAAAGCCGCCGCAGTTTCATCGGAAGCCGACGAGGACGAAGCAGTCGCTTAGTGCGGCTGGCAGATGAGAAGGGAAAGATATGTCATCGAATTACGAAGATCGCGATTTTGGATTTGAGCGCGAGTACGATCGCACCATGCCGCGCGGCCCGCGCCGCATGCAGCGCCGCAAGATTTGCCGCTTCTGCATCGAGAAGGTGGATTTAATTGATTTCAAAGATGTGAAGCTCTTGATGTCGTACGTGCCTGAGCGCGGCAAGATTCTGCCGCGGCGCATCTCGGGCGTCTGCGCGACCCACCAGAGAATGCTGGCCGAAGCGATCAAACGGGCGCGCAACATCGCGCTGTTGCCGTACGCGGCTGACTGAAGGAATTAGTGTCAGAAGCCCGACCGTCAGGGAGGGCAACTTGCGTGAGTGGCCCTCCCTGACGGTCGGGCTTCTGACACAACACGAGGATTAGAATCATGGCACATACACAAGTTCTCTTACGTGAAGACATCGACAATTTGGGCGCGCGCGGCGAAATCGTGCGCGTGAAGGCCGGCTACGCGCGCAACTATCTGCTGCCGCGGAACCTGGCAGTTCAAGCGACCGCGAACAACGTGCGCCAAATCGAAGGCGAAAAAGCTGCGCTGGCCAAGCGTGAAGCGAAAGAACGCGGGACCGCTGAATTGCAGGGTTCGCAATTGCAGAAGCTGACGTTGAAGTTCGAGCGCAAGGTGGGCGAAGCTGGAATTCTCTACGGCTCGGTTACTTCCATGGACATCGCCCACGAGTTGAAGGAACAGGGCTACGAAATTGATCGACGCAAGATTGTTTTGCGCGAGCCCATCAAACGCTTCGGCAGCTACAGTGTGCCGATTCGTTTGCATCGCCAGGTAACTGTTGACCTGCCGGTTCAGGTGTTGGGCGAGGGCGGCGTCGAAGTTGATGTGGACGCGTTGCAGGCTGAAGCTGAGCCAATTCAAACAGCCGAGCCGGCGAAGGAAACCAACGAGACGGAAGAGTAGTTAACCCAAGCGATCGAAGAACGAGGGTGCGCGATTGAGTATTAAGCTCAGTCGCGCACTTTTTTCCGGTCTGAGATTGAACCAACCTGGTTTTGAAGAGACACGATGCACGTGGACAAGTTCGTAGGACTGTAGTTGAATGGCCACGGTCGTGAGACCGTGGTAACGGTTCACTTAGCGGCCGGGCGATTCAATGGCGCGTTTGCGCGGTTTTTCCTGTTCGCCTGAGATCACTTAGTCTTACAATAGCCGCCGTCGCAAACCTGATCTCCTCGGAGCGTTTAATGCGGAAGCTCCTTTTCACCTTTCTCCTGATTTTTCCGACGCTCGCGGTTTCAGCACAGCAACCGAACGCGTCCGACATTTTCCAGAAAGTCACTGACGTCTATTCCGGCTGTCGCAGTTATTCCGACGAGGTCTCGGTTAGTTTCAAAATCGCGGGCTTCGCGGCGCCTTTCACCTTCCAGCAACACTTTCGCTCTGCGTATGTTAGTCCGGATCGGTTTCGGTTTGACATAGAGCAGACTGGCAGAAAGCCCTGGGTCGTCTGGAAGGACGGCGATCTCGTGGGAACCTTGGGAACCGGCGGTGTTAGTTATCGCCCCGCGAGTCTGAATGCTGCGCTATCGGCTGTTGCGTTCGCCACGCACGGCGGTTCGATGGTGGTTCCGCAATTGCTAATGCCGCGAGCGTTGCGCACCAGCAATGTGTTGAGCGTCATCACCGACCCTGCGGTTACAGGCGAAGAAAAAGTTGATGGTCACGCGGCGTATCGCATCGAGGGCATGCTGTGGGACGAGCCCATCACGCTTTGGATCGACAGCGCGCAGTATCTGATCCTGAAGGTCTATCGGAAAACAAATATCGCCAACCACGTCCAGGAAGTAACTTTTCAATTCAAGGCTAAACTGAATTCGGACGTTTCGCCGGACCGTCTCAAGGCGCCGCAGGGTGAAACGCAAATCGTCACCACCGCAGTCAATCCCGCCTCGACCAATCCGGCATTGGATTCGCCTAGATTGAAGAACTTCGGTTCAAGTCTCGCGGGCGGCGCGCCTCGGAACGCAAACGGCGCGGCGACAACAGCCGACGACGACGTGGTGCGAGTAGACACTGACATGGTGGTAGAGCCCGTGCTGGTGATTCAGCCTGATGGGAAAATCATTAACGGCTTGACCAAAGATGATTTTATTGTGAAAGAGAACGACCAGACGCAGCAGCTGGCGAGTCTTTCGCTGGGCGACAGCAAAGAAGTGCCGCGGTCGATTGTCCTGATAATTGATTATAGCGCCAGCCAGTTGCCTTTTATTCGCACGAGCATTGAGTCCGCCAAGCAGCTGGTGGACAAACTCAACCCGAAGGACCGGATGGCCATCGTCACCGACGACGTGCGTCTGCTGGTCGACTTTACGACTGACAAGCAACTGCTGAAATCACGGCTCGAAGGTTTGAAGACGAGCGCGCTGGCCGGCAACGTCGGCGCCAGCGATCAATTCGATGCCTTAATGGCCACGCTAACTGAAATATTTAATAACGCCGACATCCGTCCTATCGTGATTTTTCAAACCGACGGCGATGAGTTCAACGACCTGAAAGGCAACGAGCCGCCCACACGGTTCTGGTTACCGGCGCGATTCAGTTTCCAGAATCTGCTGACCGTGGCCGAAAAAAGCAGAGTTACGATCTATCCGGTCATTTCCGGGATTCGCTACGCGGCGGTTCCCGAAGCGGAATTGGTAGAACGGGCGCTTAACGATTGGCTGAACCGGCAAAGCGCGGCTGAAGAACTACTGCGTGCGCGAAAGCAGCCGCTGCCGAAAGAACGACCAACTAATCCCACGAAAGAGGCGCTGATGAATTACGCGACGCAGTGGCGGACGCGGCAGATGGCGATGGTGCAACTGGCAAAACTGACCGGCGCGTGGCCCGAGTTTCTGGAAACCCCGGAACAAGCTGACGAGATCTACACGCGCATTCTGACCGATATCGATCGGCGCTACATCATCGGTTACTACCCGACTAATCGCGCGCGCGACGGCAAGCGCAGAAAAGTGAGCGTTGAAGTTCGCGGCCATCCTGAATACCTGGTTTGGGGGCAGAAATCATATTTCGCGCGCGAGCATTGAGCGGCGTCGCAGCGGCAGAGTTTAGCCCAGGGTAATCTGAAATCAACCTGTTAGATTGGCTTTAGTCCCCCCTGTGTCAGCAACGAGACGATGTTGCATCAACTGGAGGCCTGTGCTACCGTGCTCACGGGGAGGTGGTGATGACAAACGTTTTCGATTTGTCGGAGCTAAGATTCTTTCGGACCCTGAATGGCGCGATGAAATTCTATGTCGTCGAGTACAGTGTACGCGAAGACACAACCAGTATCCGAACGTTAGAGACCGTGTTGCGGGATAATCACAAACGAATTCGGAGTGGCGTCTCAAAGGACTATCTACCAGTGGGCCTTTTCAAGTCGTACGACGACGCTCTGCGATGCAGTTTAAATTTTCAGACCGATGTGGCGCCCCAAGCCCAGTTGGAGGCAGGAAGTCGAAAGTGGCAGAGGATTGCCGATTGTTTCGAGAAGGAATTCGATTCGCTTTTGACAAGTGCCAAGCCCTACGACGAATCGCTTCCGAATTCAGAAAAATAAAACTTGTCAACGTCTTGACAAGATAAAACACATCTCTCCTAGGAGAAATCATTCCGGTCGGGATAATCTTCGCCCTTTCTCCCTGACCTCGTATGGCTACGCCAAATCCAATTCGCGATCCAGTCTTAGATCGACCTCTGCCGAGCAGCCCCGAGACTGAACGGGCAATACTGGGGTCGATCCTGTTGAATAACACTCTCATCGCTCAAGCGATCGAACTCTTGAAACCAAGTGATTTCTATGTGCCGTCGACTCGTCGAATCTTTCAGGCGATGATTTTCTTATTCGAACATGGTTCTGAGATCGATCCCCTGCTCATCGCAGAAGACCTAAAGAGGGACAACTCGCTCGAACTGGTCGGCGGCATGATCTCACTATCGAATCTTCCTACCGGGTTGCCGCGCATAAATTCGGTGGTTCCCTACGCAAAAGTAATTCGCGGCAAGTCTTTGCTTCGACAATTGATTCACACCGCCGAAAACATCACCGCTGAGGCATTAGCTGAAGAGGATGAAGCTCAAGACATTCTCGATCACGCAGAGCATGCCATTTTTGCGTTGGCAGATGAGCGCATTCGTCAAGGCTTCGAACACATTCAAAGACCCGCCGAGAGGGTACTCGCAAAGGCTGAAGCGGTGGAACACCGTGATCTTGTGGTAACTGGTGTTCCCACCGGGTTCCGAGCGTTAGATGCTCTGACCGCCGGTTTTCAGAAACAGGATCTAATCGTACTTGCCGCTCGGCCTTCGATGGGAAAGACCAGCCTCGCGTTAACCCTTGCCCAGCACGCGGCGATCGAAGGAAACGCCGTCGTCGGTATATTCTCACTCGAAATGTCAGCCGAAGCTCTTGCGATGCGTATGCTCTGTTCCGAAGCAAGCGTGGACGCCGCGAAGTTCCGCACCGGCTTTCTCTCGAATGAAGAATGGTCACGTCTTGGAAAAGCACTAGGACGCCTTTCAGACGCGCGCATTTTTATTGACGACACGGCGGCCATCTCGGTTTTAGAGATGCGGGCGAAAGCGCGTCGCCTGGCAACTGAACAGAAGCAACTTGATTTGATCATAGTCGATTATCTCCAGCTGATGTCGGGATCGTCCGGCCGGTTTGAATCACGCCAACAGGAAGTGTCGCAAATCTCGCGCGAACTCAAAGCGTTGGCGAAGGAATTGGATGTGCCGATGGTGGCGCTGTCGCAGTTGTCGCGCGCGCCGGAAAACCGCACCGACCATCGACCGCAACTGGCGGACCTGCGCGAGTCGGGCGCGATCGAACAGGACGCCGACGTGGTCGCCTTCATCTATCGCGAAGAGCAATACAACAAGCAGGAAGAAAACAAAAACATCGCCGAACTGATCGTCGCTAAGCAGCGCAATGGCCCAACCGACACGGTCTACCTCGCCTTCGTAAATCAATTCGCCAAGTTCGCCGATCTCGATCGCGATGCCCTGGGCGCCTACCTCAGCCGCTTCGATCGATCGAAGGGATCGCCGCGCATCAATCGCGGGACCGAAGGGTTCTAAAGCTCCTTTCAACCACCAAGACCCGAAGACACGAAGACATTAAGAGTTCAAAAAGGTAAGACTGTCACCTCTCTTTGTGGCTTAGTGTCTTTGTGGTTAAGCTACTCGCCTTGACGGAACAACCAAACATTTCCGGACGTCCAACCTGGGCCGAGATCGATCTTGACGCGCTGGCACACAACTACCGCCTCATTCGCAATCACGTCGGCGATGAGGTGAAGATCCTCGCTGCCGTTAAAGCCAACGCCTACGGTCATGGCGCGGTGGAATGCGCGCGCCGGCTCGAACGGGAAGGTGTCGATTGGTTCGGCGTCGCGCTGCCCGAAGAAGGAATTGAGCTGCGCCAGGCCGGCGTTACGCGACCAATTCTTTGCCTCGGGGGGTTCTGGCGCGGACAGGAATCAGCCTGTTTGCAGCACCGGCTGACACCGGTGGTTTACCGGCTCGACATGATCGAGGCGCTCGATCGTGCGGCGCGCAGCGCGAATGTTATTGCTGACGTGCACGTGAAGATTGATACGGGGATGGGCCGCCTCGGTATTCGCGCCGATCGCGTTTCAGATTTCTGCAATGCGCAGAGAGATTTTCCGCACGTGCGCATCGATGGCTTGATGACCCATCTCGCGGTCGCTGACGACGAAGGCAAGCAGGACTTCACTGATGCGCAACTGGAAAAATTTAAGGCAGCCGTCAGAACGTTTCGCGAGCAGGGCTTCTCGCCAACTTTGGTCCATGCCGCAAACTCGGCCGCGACCTTCGCGCATGCGAGAAACGGTGAAAACCTGGTGCGGCCGGGCGGCACGCTTTACGGTTTTGCCGCGGACGTGCTGCCCGCGAATATCGACGCGCCGCCATTGCGCCCGGTGATGTCGCTCTATTCCCGCATCATTTTGTTGAAGCAAGTTCCGCCGGGCGAGAAGCTTGGCTACGGAACGACTTTCGAGACCCGGCGCGACTCGCTGATCGCGACCTTGCCGATTGGCTACGACGACGGCTACTCGCGCGCGTTATCGAATCGCGGCCGCGTGATTGTGCGCGGACGACTCGCGCCGGTGGTGGGACGTGTGTCGATGGATCTAACTTTGATCGATGTGACCGACGTGGTGGGCGTGCAAATGGATGATCAAGTAATCCTGTTGGGCGCGGCAGGCGACCAACGAATAACGGCTGAGGAGATTGGCGCGGCGGCCGGGACCATCTCGTACGAAATCACCTGCGGGATCAGTAATCGGGTACCGCGCGTTTACATCGGTTGACGACCTACTTCGCAGCCGGTTTGTTTAGCGCCGAAACATTGAGATAGTAGATGCTCTGATTGTCCGTCAGCACAAAGAGTCTTCTGCCATCAGCGCTGAAACGCAACAACGATGTAGGGCTGGAAAAGACGAACTCGTCGAGTTTCGTCAGCGTCTCGAGGTCGTAAATGGCGAGCTTGCCCGCTTCATTTTCGACGCAGAGCAGTTTGTTCACGAGCGAAACTGTGGCGTCCCCTCCGAAAACCCGTCCGGTAAGTTCGCCGGTCTTCAGTGAATAAACCAGGATGCGATTCTGCGTGTCGGAAACGATGGCCCAATCGCCGGCCGCAAAAACATTCGTCAGACGAAATGATCCTTTGCCGGTCTCGATCAAAAGTCTCCCGATGGCTTTGCCGGTATTGATGTCGAGGAACTTGACGAAATAATCACCTTCCTTTTCCTTCAACGCCGCCTGGCGTTCGGCCAGCTTCGGGTCGGCTTTGATTTCAGCTTGCGCGCTCTCGTCGCGCACATTCCAAAGCGCCGCAACGGTTTCGTAGCTGGGGGCGATCCAAACCCGCGGAGATTCCTTCGGATAAGTCTGCGACCACAATAGTTTCATGGTTCGCGCATCGGACATTTCGATGATGACATTCCTCCGATAGTCCACGTACTTTGGGTCGTCCTTCTCAACCAGTTCGAAGTCTTCGCGCGGTTTCGTGTCAGCCTTGGCGGACCTGGTGGTGAAGAGGTACTGGCCATATTGATGCGAGTTGTTGTCTTCGAGTTTGGGCCCCGGGACTACCTCGCCGGTGGCCAGATTGAAGTGCGCGACGTTTCGTTCGGCTTCTTCATACTTGGGAAATTCGGCGAAAAAATCACCGTCATCGGTGACGAACCCGCCGCGGAATCCACGCAGCGCAATTGCGGCCTCGCCCTTGGTCAGGTTCCATACTGTGCCGCGCGAACGGCTGGATAGCGCGAGCCACTTGAGGTCGGGAGAAATTTCCGCCACGCGCAATCTGCCGAGCGTGAAATTTGTGAGCACCGTGGTGGCGACGACTTCGTTCTGTTCCATCCGGTACAGGCCCAGTTGGCCGTTGCGCATCTCGGAAACGAAGTACGGATCGAAAATGTCCAGCGCGGCGCGCTGGTTTACTTTGGCGATGGTCCTGGTCTTCAAATCCATGACGCCGAGCGCGTAATCCTTGATTGGTCGAATCAAAAGGTAATCGCCGCGAGTCGCCGGGCTCATGCCCTGCCGCCACAATTCAACTTCAGTCAGAATTTCGCCGGAAGGAAACTTTGCCACGCCGGACTTCTTAGTATTGTCATGATTGATACCGACCAGGCGATCTTTATCGAGAAAGACAAAGCCGCCGGCGATCAGTTTCTTCAAAGAGTCCGGCAGCGCAATTTTGGCGAAGCTCGAGGTGTCGATTACTTCCGCGATGTCGCCGCTGGCAGTCCGCCGAAATTCGTATGGCCCATGATATCCGGCAGCCAGGTAGCGGCCGTCAGGAGAGAAGTGCATGTGCAGCAGTTCGAGGTTCAGATCATTCGTCTCGACGCGGCGGTTGGTCAGCGCGCGCACAATCATCAGGTACTGTAAATAATTGGGAGCGAAAAAATCTTTCCTGGACCACAGCGTGTTGCCTGACTGCACATTGATGATAGCCAGCTCAAACTCCGGATTAAGACAGGCGAGCAGCTTCCCGTCCGGCGACAACTCAGTTTCGAGACAGCCTTTGCGCAGCACTACTTCATCGACTTCGACTTGTTTCTGGTCGGCGACGCTCCAGCGCTCGACGCGCAAATTTTCGGTGAGAAAAATGATCTCGCGCGAATCGGGAGTGAATTTCGCGTAGTACGCATAGTCTGGTGTTTCGATTCTGAATAACTGAGCAAATGGCTCGCGCGTGAGCACGTTGATCCCAGCGTCATCCTGGGCCAGCAGATATTTCCCGTCCGGGCTGAAGCGAATCCAATCGATGTCGCTGCGCAAAGGCGGAGACAACTGTCGCTTGTTAATGACGCCGTGCAGCGATTCCTTGCGGCCCAGTCCGCTGTACGCAACCACCTGCGCCTGCCATTGTTTGAACGCTTCAGGTTTGCTGCTGACGGCTGACTGTCTGCACTCCGCGGGCACTTGCTCGACGACTTTCAGCATTTCGCGCAGGCGGCGCTCTTCGGGGCGCGTGGTGCCAAAAAGATCCGACAGCCAGCTTCCCGTTTTGCCTTTGGTGTCGGTGATGCGATCCCAGAACCGCGACATCGCGCTCGGGTCGTAGCCTGCTGAGACCAGCGCGAACAATCCGGCCTGATCGGCGGTGAGTTGTCCTTTTTCCCGATCCAGGACTTTCGCAGCGCCGGGTTTGGTCCGCAGGTTCTCGATCAATCGGTTGTATTTTTCGAAGACGTCGCGCCGATCGCCGACTTGAGTGACGCCCAGCACTTCTTTGAACATGCGCGTGGTGTCGATGGCCGACTGATGGGCCACCAGGTGTCCAAGTTCGTGAGAAATCACGGCGGCTAGTTCATCTTCATTTTGAGCGGCGGCGACTAGTTTGCGCGAAACGTAGATGCGGCCGCCCGGCAGAACAAATGCGTTCGCATCCGGAAGATCAACCAGGAAGAATTGAAATTTCAATTCGTTGATGGGGAGATGCTTTGTCAGCCGTTCGCCGATCGCGGTCAGGTAGGTAGTGACCGCGGCGTCTTCGATGACGTGATAGCTGCGCTGAATGTGTTCGGCGACGGCATCGCCGAGAAAGATCTCCTGCTCGGTCGAAAAAATATTAGGTTCGGACGCGGCGGGCAAGGCCACCGGCGGAGCGCACTTCTGCGGTTGAGCCGCCGGCGGGTAAACCATTATGCTGCACAGCACGAAGGCGACGACAGGACAGACGATTTTGGTTTTCATGGAAAATTCGACGGGAAGGAATCTCACTGACGCCGCATAAATAGCATTACTGGCGCGCCGAAGTCCACAACGCAGGCGATGAAATCTCTGGGAAACGCAAATGACAAGCAGGAGGTGCTGACACGGATGCAGCTGCTGCAACCCGACAGCCGGCGGCGCTGGGGCAAGATGACGCCGCACCAGATGATTTGCCATCTCAACGATTCGTTCAAATCGGTGATTGGCGAACGCGAGGTGTTGGGCGACAAAAGCAATCTGTTGACGCGCAGCCTGGTGCGCTGGATCGCCTTATATGCTCCGCTGAAATGGCCGCACGGCGTGCCGACGATGCCGGAAAACGATCAGGAGCAAGGCGGCACTGTACCCGAAGATTTTAAGGGCGATCTTAATGAGCTGACGCAGATGATCGAGCGCGTCACCAGTCCGGCCAGAGATTTTCAGTGGCGCCGGCATCCGCTGTTTGCGGAAATGTCCGAGCGCGACTGGATGCGCTGGGGCTATCTGCACGTCGATCATCATCTGCGTCAATTTGGAGTTTGAATAAATGGCTGAAGCGGGAAAGCTGACGGTTCAAGTTAACGATGCCGGGCCGGTGACGGCGATGTTGTACCCCGCCGCTAAAAACAATCGCGCCGGCGTCACGATCATTCTCGGTCACGGCGCCGGCGCCGATCAGATGAGCGGATTTATGCGCATGGCCGCCGCAGGTTTGGCCGCGCGCGGGCTCGATGCGCTGACGTTCAACTTTCTCTACAAGGAGCAGAAGCGGGGTGCTCCCGATCCGAAGGCGAAACTCGAGAGCTGTTACCGTGCCGTCATCGAGGCGGCGCGCAAACAGAAGAAGTTGAAAGACAACCAGCTGGTGATTGGCGGGAAGTCGATGGGCGGGCGCATCGCTTCGCAAGTGGCGGCGGAAGACTCTGACGGGATCGCGGGCCTGGTTTATCTCGGGTACCCGCTGCATCCGCCGGGGCGTTTGGACAAGATGCGCGATGAGCATCTGCCGCAAATCAAAGCACCGATGTTGTTCGTGCAAGGTTCGCGCGATGCCTTCGGAAATGAAGACGAGATTAAATCGATCGTGAAGAAGCATCGGCTGAAAGCGGACGTTTATTTTGTCGAAGCCGGCGATCATTCATTCAAGGTGCCGAAGAGTGTGAAGCCGCAGCAGCAGGTTTATGAAGAAGTGATGGACGAAGTCGCGCGTTGGTGCCGGAAGCTGTAAGGGTGTCAGAACCGCGAGCGGTAGCGACCGCATCATGTGACCCTTTGCCGATCAGCACTTCAACGCCAGCGACCCGTTTTGTTTCAAAGTGCGTGGATGATCCGGTCGCTACCGCTCTCGGTTCTGACACGTGGCGCTACTGCTCACGGTTCCGATTGAGAGGTTCAATTGCCGAAATATAATTTCATTCAACTCGATGTATTCACTGATCAAGCGTTCGCCGGTAATCCGCTGGCGGTCTTCCCCGAAGCTGAAGGCATCTCTGACGAGCAGATGCAGCAGATTGCGCGCGAGATGAATTTGTCAGAGACGGTCTTCGTGCTGCCTTCTGATAAGGAAGGTGTGACCCGACGTCTGCGAATCTTCACGCCGACGACCGAGTTGCCGTTTGCCGGACATCCCATCGCGGGCACGTGGAATTGCCTGGCGCGCGAGGGCGTCGTGCCGCCGCCCGCAGGCGGAAGCGGCCGCGTGCATTTGCAGCATGAAGTGGGCATCGGCGTGCTGCCGATCGAAATTGATTTCAAAGATGGCGAGCCGATCCGCGTGACGATGACGCAAGGCAAATGGGAAATCAAAGCTGAGATTGAAGATGGGAACGATCAGGCGGACATTGCGCGTGCGCTGGGCTTAGCGCGCGAAGATCTTGATGAGACCTTGCCGCTGCAGGCTTGCTCGACCGGCAACGCGATGTTGCTGGTGCCTGTTCGTTCGTTGGCAGACCTGGGACGCTGCCGGCCGAATCTTTCTTTGCTGGAAGAAATCTATGAGCGCATTGGTTTCACGAGTTCGGGCATCGTCGGGTGTTATGCCTTCACGCGTGAGACGATGGAAATCGGCGACGCGCGGGCGCACGCGCGGTTCTTTGTCGGTCAGAACATCGGCGAAGATCCGGCGACCGGCAGCGCGGCGGGGCCGCTCGGCGGATATCTTGTCTATCACGACGCGACGCGAGTCGATCCGGTGGACGGCGTCTACGTGTTCGGAATCGAGCAAGGCGATTTCATCAATCGTCCCAGCCGGATTGGATTGGAAGTGAAGGGCGCGGCGGGAAAAGTTGACGAGGTGCGCGTCAGTGGCGAATCAGTGGTGGTGGCGCGCGGGACATTGGAATATTGATGGGTGCGTTGCGGCTTGCCGCTCCCCAGTGCGGTAAGGCTTGCCTTACCGGCAGGCGCCCCTAAATCTTTTTGCAGGCTGTGCCTGAGGGTTGAGGCGTAGCCTCAGAATATCTCTAATGGACTCTTCGGAAAGGCAAGCCTTTCCGCACTGGAGAGCGGCAGAGCCGCACTTCCTTGGACCTTAGGTGCAAAGCCATCTGAGTAGAAGAATTGATTTAGGTAACTGCGCGTCATGGGTGAATTATTCGATCTGTTAATCATCGGCGCCGGACCGGCGGGCTTATCTGCGGCCGCCGCAGCTGCAGCCGAAGGTCTGTCATATCTCGTCATTGAGAAAGGAACGATCGCCAACACCGTTCGCCAATATCCGGTGGGCCGCACCATGTTCTCGACGCCGAACGAGTTGGAAATGCGCGAGGGTTCGCTCAAACCTGTGCGCGAGAAACCGACGCGCGAGGAATTGCTCTCGCACTACATTCATTTTGTGCTCGATCATGATTTGCACATCAACACGGGCGAGGAAGTAACTGAGGTAGTCCGCGAAGGCAACGACGGCTTCACCATTCGCACGCGCGTCCTGACCGTTCAGGAAGACGGCAAAGAACGGACCTATCACGCACGCGCGATTTTGTTTGCCATCGGCGCGATGGAATATCCGCGGCGTCTCAACATTCCCGGCGAAAATTTGCCGAAGGTGCATCATCGCTTCGTCGATCCTTACGCTTACGTGCGCAAGCAGGCGCTGGTCGTCGGTGGTGGCAACAGTGCGGCCGAAGCCGCGTTGTTCTTATCGGAAGAAGGCGCGCGCACGACGATGGCCATCTGGCGTGAAGATTGGGATAACCGCGATCCGAAGGCCGGCGCGATGAAGCATTGGGTCCGTTCGCCGCTTGAAAGGGAGATTAATGAAGGTCGTCTGCGCGTAATCCTCTACAAACAGATCGATGAAGTTACGACTGACTCAGTGCGGCTCACAACTGACGACGGCGAATCGTTGACGATTCCGAATGACGTGGTCTTCGTCCTGATTGGAGCCGATGCCGATTTGACCATGCTGAAAAAGCTCGGCGTCAAGACGGAAGCCGGAAAGCTTACCGAGGTCCCGGTGTATAATCCGGAAACTTTTGAGACGAATGTGGCGGGCGTCTATGTCGCGGGGCACTTCACGCATGCGCGTCACATCAAAGCGGCCATCGACGTGCCAAGGAAAATCGTGCCGCTGATCGCGCAAAGCCTCCGGGCCACGGCTGGATAATGAACAGACACGAACCCTCTTCCGGTCGCCACGTCAATCAAACCTCAAATCACCGTTTAATTAATACCGTCGTCAGGCATGGCCCGCTCATCTCTCTATTGGCGGTCGTGTGGGTGAGTTGTTTCTCGGGCTTGTCCAATTACGCGCTGGTCGACCTGGTCGATGAAGGCGCCTATGCAACCATTGCGCGCCAGATGTTGATGAGCGGCGACTGGATCACCCTGCGAATCGGTCCTGCACTCTATTTCGGCAAACCTCCGTTGCTTTGTTGGACCATCGCTTTCTTCATCAAGTTGCTTGGGCCAACAACGCTGGCCGTGCGTTTGCCGTCGGCGTTAGGCGTGGCCTTCACTTCTCTGATTCTGTGGTGGTGGATGAAGCAGCGTGGCGATGAATTGACCGGGTGGTTGGCGGGGATCTTTTACGCGCTGTCGCCTTTGGCGGCCGGACTGGCCCACGTCACCGTGTCAGAGGGGTTTCTGACGCTGTGGCTAACGATTGCGGTGCTCGGCGCCATCGATGGTTATCGCGGGAGCGCAGGCGGTTATCTTGTGATGGCGATCGCCGCCGTTTTGGCGACGATGACCAAGGGTGTAATTGGTTTTCTGTTGCCGGGCGCGATGCTTTTGTTGTGGCTGCTCTGGTGGCGGAGATTGTCGGATCTGCGCAAGCCAATCATTTTTGCAGCCATCGCCGTCTTTCTGCTGCTCGTGTTGCCATGGCATATCGCCGAATGGCGAGCGCAAGGTGAAACCTTTCTCCGAGTATATTTCTGGGAAAATCATTTTCAGCGGGCGGCCGCAGGCATTTACGGCCACGGTCGTCCGTTCTGGTTTTATCTACCGGTGCTAATCTGCGCGAGTTTCCCTTTCATCATTTTCTTTCCGCGCGCGTGGTACGACGAACTGAAACAACTTTGGCGGAAAGCAAGCGGCCGCGAAATCACCGGAATGTTTTTCGTGTGGACCACGGTGGTGTTTCTATTTTTCTCGGCGAGCGTATCCAAGCTGCCCGACTACATTCTGCCGGTGCTGCCTGGCGCGATGATGCTGGTCGCGGCGCGGGTCAGCACGTTGTTGCGCGAGCGCAGGGGATTGTCGCGCATCGAAGTGTGGCTGGCGGTTTTGTTCAGCGCTGGTCTGGGTCTCCTGCTGCTCGCGTGTGCGGTATTGGGAATGAGCTGGCGCGGCCGGCCGTCAACTCTACCGTATTCCGCGCAGTTGTTGTCGGGCCGGATCGGATGGCAGGCAGCGCCGCTGACTGTCGAACGTGTTTGGTACCGATTGAGCCCGTTCATTGTTCTGGCTCCCGAGACTTTGGTAATGGGCGTGTTGCTAGTCCTGGCCACCATACTGTTTGTCGTCTGGCGCAAGCGAATGGTCAACGTCATTGCGATCGCAATTGCGCTCAGTATCAGCACGATAATTATTTTTGCCCATTTCGCGATGCCGGCGTGGAGCCGGTTTGATATCGAGCCGCTTTGGCAACTCGCGGAGGACGCGCGGCCCGCACTGGCCGAGGGCCAGCCCCTGGTGCTGTATGACATCCGCCCCGCTCGCCACAGCGTCACGTACTTGCTGGGCCGGCCGGACCTGGTGATAGACAGCACTGACACGCCGGTGCTCCAGCGAACTGTCACGCAATTTGGACGCGGCCATATTTTGACGCGGGCGGATAAACAAATGCCTGACCTTCCGGAACCGATCGCAGTCGAGAGAACCGCCGGACATTGGATCTTGTGGCGGTTTGGAACTTGAACTGCGGTATTCGGGAGATCATCTATTGACGCACCCCGTTGTGTCAGAACCGAGAGCGGTAGCGACCGGATCAAGTGGAACCTTGAGAAAGCCAGCGGGACTTCCTGATCCGGTCGCTACCGCTCTCGGTTCTGACACTAAGACGCTATCATCGCGAAGCTTGGCTCGAGTCGGTAATTGTGGTAAACGCCTAGTCGCACGCGTCACTCAAAGAGGCATCTGTCCTGGTTTCCCGTCGATTGAAAGTCCCATGATTCGTTCACTCAGATGGTCAATTGTTTTTCTCGCAATCCTCACGCTTGTCCCTGACGCGCGGCCGCAGAGTAAAGAAACGGCAATCAATCCTCAGTCGTCGTGCTCGCGCGACAGTGCGCTCGGCATAATTCAACGGCAAATCGATCTGACTAAGACGATCGATAGCGACGCGAAGCGCATCACCCTGACCTTGCGCGCCGCCGACCTGATGTGGCCGGCGGATCAGGGAAAGGCGCGCGCGACTTTCCGCGATGCTTTCGATGTCGCCACGCGGCTGTTCAAAGAGAAGGGCGCGCCAGATTCGAAAGACGGCCGTTTGATCGTGGGCGGAATAGATTATCGCTACACGGCCATCACCGCGATTGCCAGGCGAGACCCATCGTGGGCCGAGCAACTGATGAAACAGATGCTCGCCGAACAAACCGACGCCGCCACCGCGAAGGCCGCCGAGGAAGCTGCGAAAGAAAAAGCCGAAACCAATCCTGAGGCGACGCAAACCAGCGAGAGCCTGATGGGCATTGCGCTGGGATTGGTATCCAACGATCAGCAGACAGCAGTTAAATTCGCGCGCAGCACCTTGCAGTATCCGGCCACGATGTTTACCTCCTCGTTCTTTTTCAAGCTATGGGAGAAGAACCACGCGCTGGCGGACCAGTTTTATACGGAAGCGCTCAATGCTTACGCGCGCTCGCCAATGGATCAGTTTCTTTACCTGTCGTCATATCCGTTTGCGGCGAATCGCGAGATCGGCGAAATGCCGGTGTGGACAATTTATTCCGTGCCGAACGGTCTCACGCCAAATCCCGGGCTGCAGAGATTGTTCGTGGCGACTCTGTTGAGCCGGGCGCACGAATTAATCCAGAACCCGGTCACCCCAAAGGCCGGCGTCCGTTGGACCGAAAACACGCAGGTCTTCATGTCGTTGAGCCGGCTCGAACCGCTCATTGCAAATTCGCTGCCCGATCTGACAGCGCAGGTGGCCGAAGCCCGCGGAAATATCGCGTCATTGCTGACCGCGCCGGAACAGAAACGCTCGGATGACACGATGAAGGATCCGCCCAGGCAGACCTTTGACGAGATCATCGAAGCCGCCGACAGGTTAGCCAACGCCGATAACCGCGAGGCCAATATTGCCCTGGCAGTACTGCACGCGGCGGACACCGGAACGGAAACAATCGAAAAACTCGATGCGGCCGCCATGAAACTCGAGGACATCAAGCTGCGCAAACAAGTGACGAGCCTGGCCTATTTCAATCGTTCGCAAACTCTGCTCAAAGACAAAAAGTTGGATGAAGCGCGACGGCTGGCCGCCAAAGTTGAAGAGCCCGATCAGCGCGCTTATCTCTACGCCAAAATTGCCGATGAGATGCTCAAACAAAAGAAGGACGACACCGATGTACGCGAGATGTTGCAGGACGTCATCGATACAGTTGCCAAGTCGTCAGACTCAGAAGTGAAGGTGCGGGCCATGCTGGTTGTGGTCCATCTCTACAGCACCATCGACGCGAACCGGGCGGTGTCTTTGCTTAGCGATGTAATCAAGACGATCAATAACATTCCGTCCATCGACCTCGCCGGCGATCGCATCCGTCTCAAGGTTGAGGGCAGGGCCTTCGGTACCTACAGCGGCTTACAGACGCCGGGATTTAGTCCGGAAGTCGTCTTTCGTGAAATGGGGAAACTCGACTTTGACGGGACGCTCTATCTGGCGAGTAATCTGAATGACAAATCGATCCGCGGGATGACGACGCTGGCGCTCGCCGATCAGTGCCTCAAGGACCTCCCGCCCCCACCCAAAACGAACAAACCGGCCGCGGTGAAGCCACAGTAGTCTCCAGCTTGTTCCATTCGTTCGCCGCTGGTAAATTCTCGGCGGTTTTTGGAGTGCGCCGGCTCGACGGCGCTATTGTGTCAGAACCGCGAGCGGTAGCGACCGGATCAATTAGTCCTTTTGCTATCACATGATCCCGTCGCTATCGCTCCGGGTTCTGACACTCTAAAAAAGCGGCGTCAAGCCGCCGCACTCCAAATAAGACGATGGAAACACCGCTGACGCCAATCGAATTCGCTCGTCGCGCTCGCAAACTTTACGGCGATCGTGAAGCCGTCGTCGACGGCGAGCTGCGATTGACGTACGAACAGTTTTTCGATCGCTGCGATCGCTGGTCTGCTGCTTTGCAACAGCTCGGCATCGCCAAAGGTGATCGGGTCGCGTACATCGCGCCCAACACGCACGCGCAATTGGAATCGTTTTATGCAGTTCCGCAGATCGGAGCCGTGCTGGTGCCGATTAATTATCGCCTGACGGCAAACGACTTTGTCTATCTCATCAATCACAGCGGCGCCGAGGTGGTTTGCGCGCATTCAGATTATCTTGCAGCCGTCGACAGTGTGCGTTCTCAACTGAGCGGGGTAAAGCATTTCGTGGCGCTCGACAGGCCGGCCCCGGGATCCGTTAGCCCATGGCTTGATTATGAGACCCTGATCGCCTTGAGCGCGCGCGATTTTCGCGCCGTCGATATCGATGAGAACGATCTACTCACGATCAATTACACCAGCGGCACGACCTCGAAGCCGAAAGGCGTGATGATTACGCATCGCAACGCGTATATGAATTCTGTCGGCACGCTCGTGCATGAACATATGTCGTGCGCGGATAGATATCTTTGGACGCTGCCGATGTTTCATGCCAACG
>Ga0207511_100020_pt1 | contig 41882 bp, 45 predicted proteins | sample NitcycUWRSCHO22C_FD_188265 | JGI IMG/M metagenome (GOLD analysis project Ga0207511, IMG submission 188265) | Soil microbial communities from Arlington Agricultural Research Station in Wisconsin, USA - Nitrogen cycling UWRJ-SCHO22-C (SPAdes) | ecosystem: Environmental > Terrestrial > Soil >... | reverse complement strand
AACGGGCGGGGACTAGCCCCGCCCTAAAATCTTACGGCAGCACGTACTCGACCGCATCATTCGTGTAGGTGGACGCGTACGCGAATGACATGTAGCCATGCTCTCATCCGAGGGGGAGAGAAGCTCCCGCGGCTTTGTGCTGCTGCAAAGCGTACCTGCTACTCAAGCCCTGGCTAAGGTTCCCCTTAGCTAACTAGTCGAGTCATATTATTTGCGCGAGTGCATAACGCTTTCAAAGCCACTCGCCCGGACATTCAAGGAGGGAAACAGCTCATAGACGTGGTTTTGAGCGACGGCCTGCAGCTTTAGGGCCGCAGAGTCATTGTTGCTCTCGTGTACTAGCAACACATCGTAGGCCCACCGGCCGAGGTCCCGATGGTTCGTGCCGTAAATCTTGGCGCGATACCTGAAGGTATTGCCCCAGCGATCGCGGCGGTTCGAGAGCTTGAAGTCAAGCGCGATTGACTCGACGTTGAGTTCCGATAACGGGTGTAATTCGTTAGGCTCTGAAACACCGTTGTGATTGACATCTTGCCAGATACGCAGACTGGTGAAAGCTGCGTCCTGGCTGTTAATTACGCCGTCTCCGTGGCCGCCATTTTCGGGTTTGTCAAATTCCGCTAGAGCACGAAAGCCATTAGGATCGTTTGAGACCGATTGCTGGGCGAAGTTACCGAACAGTTCTTTGCCGTTATCTATAATTCCGTTACCGTTACGATCAAGCGCCAGAAATGCGTCATCTGAGCCGCTCGCGGTCCATGCGACATGTTCCGCAACACCATCCGCGTTGAGATCAAAGTTGACGCCGTTGCTCGCATTTGTGAGATCAAAATTGTTCCCTCGCACGTCGAGTAGAATTGGCGTCCAGCAATTACCACCCTGGCCGGTGCAATATACACCGCCGTTGCCATAACAATCCATGCAAGCTTGACTCATGCATTCCTCGTGCGGTGCCTGTGGATTCGCTACGCAGGTATTGCATGTGCCTCCGTCGCAGAAGAGTCCCGAGCAGCAGTCGCCCTGCATAACACAAGTTTGGTATTGTTGGCCACAGGCTACAGGGCACAACTCGGCAATGTTCGTTGTGTTAATCAGTCCACAAGCATTCGCAGGGTTACACTCGATCGAACTCGGCGTAGGGTGGGTACATGTCATGCAGAAGACATTTACGGAGTTAGGTTTGTGAGTAGAAAACTGAGGTGGTGCGGAATATACCTCGGTCTTTTCCTTCATACAATCCTCCGGACCACCCCCACAGGGTTCTAAAAAAGGGGCGCCGGGCATACCGCACCAAGTTTGGGGCTCGATTACTCTACTCTTCGCTGGAGACTCGCCGGTTTCAAAAGCGATATTCACCAGTCTGGTTGGCGAACGTGGACGCCGATTTCTCGGTTGAGCTAATGCGCCAATTCTTTCAATGGGAATCCAATTCTGCGGATTGGTTGAGTTGCGCCTAAACCAGTATCCATTGGTCCACATAGTATCGTCGTCAAAGATGACTTCCGATACGTACATTTGCAGGTGTCTGATGCTCGGCGGATATCCGAGCTGACGTAACGCACCTTTTATTGATTCATAAGATGAATCACCCAGGATTAGATCAGCCGAATCACCCGGGGCCAGGGGTTTTGCAACTGTGGGTAACGGAAAAACTTTGCTTCCGTATACAAGCTGGTACAGTAAAGGAGGATCACTGCTGCCGGCAGAGTTCTGCGGGCGCTCGAAGAAGACGTAAACACTGATGTATGCCGCATTCTTGGTGGAAACATTCTTCGCGGTAATGGTCAAGCCCTGAATCCACTCATCATCGTCCTCGAACGACTTACCAAGCGGAAGCTTACCCTGATGCTTGGTCTTAAAAGAGACAAGGTCAACGGGATTATCATCAGTTGCGGAGTTCTTCTTCTTCTGGATCGATCGAGTTTGAGCGCCCTGCGGTGGGGACGGTTCGACACCGCTTACGGTGCGCAAAACCACAAGTGCCACAACCATGAAGGCTAAAGACCAAAGAATTCGTGCTGTCGATCTTCTTTTTTCCACCGGAACACCCCCCTCACGAGCATCGATCATTTGGGAGCCTGAGCAATCACGTTTGCTCCTTCGTTATCCGAAAGTTTCCCTACCCAGGAAGCAACCGCGTTCCCGCTAACTCCCGTGGAGCAAGAATACGTCATACGCCCAACGACCTAGATCTCGATGATTCACGCCGTAAATCTTCGCGCGGTATCTGAACGTATTCCCCCAACGACTCGCATAAATATACGGAAACTGAGTTTGAAGCATCCCGCTTGAGGATTGTTCGACGGCATTAGGCGAGCTTATATCACGCATCCTCGGGAAGATCAATCATTTTGGTATGTTTGAGGTTGTTACGAACAGGCGGCTTCTATGCGAGGCATTAAGGCTTTCTCACCTGACGGAAAATGGATCGCATTCCAGTCGCGCCGTGGAGGTAAGGATACGATCTGGAAAATTCCGGTTGACGGAGGCGCACCGGTTCAGCTCACGGACAAGAGTTCTTTCCGGCCACTATTTTCACCTGACGGCAAATTCATTTCCTGCGCCTTTTACGAAGAGCAGGTGAATCCCCCACGATATCGCGCCGCGAAAATCCCGGCAGATGGCGGAGCACCTTTCCGGGTGTTTGACCTTCCGGATACGGTTAATTTTGGCGATGGTTTTTGGTGGACGGCTGATGGCCGCGCGTTAACCTACGTTGACACGCGCAATGACGTCTCGAATATTTGGAGCCTGCGAATAGATAGCGCGAACCAGTCTCAGCTTACTAACTTCAGCTCGAAAAAGGTCTTCTATTACGCGTTGTCCCCCGACGGCAAGTCTTTCGCCATGGCGCGTGGCGCGGAAGTCAGCGATGTGGTTCTGATTCGAGACTTTCGGTAGCTAATTGCTTCGATGTGATCCTCGTATAGTTCGCGAGCGTTCGGCAGGAAGCGCGTTTCGCTGGACTCGATACCAGGTTGTCACCCGGTTTTACTTGATACTTCAATCCGCAAACCGTCGTGCGCGAACACGGTCTTTCCGGACCAAAGCGACTTCGCTTCGCTTTCCAGATCGACGACGTCCCACAGCGGATAAAGATGCGTCAGCAACAACTGTTTTGGTTGGGCGAGTTGCGCGATGCGCATCGCGTCGGCGAGTTCGAGATGTTTCGGCGTAGGCTTGTTCCGATAAAACGAGCACTCCAAAATCAGGAGATCGGCCTTGCGCGCAAAGTCAGCCAGGCTTTCTGCGTAGCCGGTGTCGGAAGTGTAAACCAGCCTTGCTCCGGTGGCGTCGGTTATACGAATGGCAAGACTCTCGGCGCGGTGCGGCGTCGAGATCGTTTCAATCGTCAAACCATCAAGCAAATCCAGTCGGGTCGGCTTTTCGCTGGCGGCGACTTCGCTGATCTCAACTGCAAACGGTTGTTCGAATAGCTTGTAATGATGAGCTTCGTCAATGGCCGTCAATAACTTCTCGGTGCCTTCACATCCAAATATCTTTAGTGGTTTTTGCCTTTGCTCGATTCCTTTCGCCCACTTGATGCCGAACAGAAACGGTGCGAGTCCCGCGCAATGGTCAAGATGCAGATGACTTATCCAAATCGAGTCCAGATTAATCCAGTCGAGATTTTCCTGGGCCATGCGATGCGGCGCGTCCGCACTGCAATCGAGCAAAATGGATCCGGCTTTAGTTTGCAGCCAGAAACCTGCGGAGGCACGGCGGGGATGAAAGACCGAGGTGCCTGAACCGAGGACGACGAGCTGCATGAGGGAAACTTAGAATTGAAAATTGAAAATTGCAAAATGAAAAGTCTCAGTACCGGGAGTGGCGTGTCAGTACCGCGAGCGGTAGCGACCGGATCAAGTGGCGACTCGCACAGAGATTAGGAACCGCTGACGACCGATCCAATCCGATAGCCTTCTGATCCGGTCGCTAACGCTCCCGGTACTGACACGCTTGCCGCCGCACCAACAAATTGCTTATGCTGGCGCGCTATTTACTCCAGACTTCAGATTCCGGACTCGAGACTACTTTCATGACAGTCAAATCAGATCGTTGGATTCGCCGCATGTGCGACGAGGCACAACTAATCAGCCCGTTTGAAGCTCAACTCGTACGGCAGATTGAAGGACGCCGCATTATCTCGGCCGGAGCGTCGAGCTATGGCTACGACATGCGTCTGGCCGATGACGGCTTTCGCGTGTTCTCTCCGATTCACGGCCGCGAGATCGATCCCAAACATTTCGATGAAGATTCATTAGTTGAGGCACCGCTGCGTACCACGGACGATGGATCGAAGTACTACCTGATGCCGCCGCATTCTTACGCGCTCGGCGTGACGGTCGAAACCTTCAAGATGCCGCGCAACGTGACCGGCATCTGCATGGGTAAGAGCACCTACGCGCGCGCCGGTCTTGCCGTCAACACGACCCCACTCGAAGCCGGGTGGATCGGACGGCTGGTGATTGAATTAGGAAATCTCGCGGACCTGCCTTTGCGTGTTTACGTCAACGAGGGAATCGGACAAGTGCTGTTCTTTGAATCCGACGAAGACTGCGACACTTCTTACGAAGATCGCGGTGGCAAGTACCAGGGCCAAACCGGATTGACGTATTCGCGTTTGTGATGATGTCGGTTCTCATAGTTAGTGAAATCCGCACCATAGTTATTGATATTCTTTCTCATAGTTAGTGAAATCCCTCGTCCGGAGGTGGTCAGTAACTATGAGGCCTGTGAAAGGCACAGAGACCAATCATCTACGTCGCCTGAGAAGCAAGAACAAGACGACCACTACGAGCAGGATCACGAACGATCCTGGCCAAATAAACCATCCTCGATTACTGCTGTAACCACCGACGAACACGCAGCCTGACGAGAGCAAAGGAAGGATTGAGACAAGGGCAATTCTTTTCATGATTTTGCGTTTACCTTTCTTCGCGCGCCTCGATCTGTTGGACCACTTTTTCCGGTTCCGTGTCCGCGCTCATTGCCTGGAGATGCGGATCCTCTTCGAGGTCAGCCCCGACTTTTGCCGCAATGGCCTGCAACATGGCAAGCATTTTCGTATTTTCCTGCTCACTCAGGAGGTTAATCTGTAGATCAAGATGGTTGCGACGCTCGCTAATTTTCGCGTCATGATTCTGACTGATCAAAATGAACGTCGATAGGAAGATTGCCTCGAGCGAAACCACCAGCGTGAGAAAGGTGAAAGGAAACGGATCGATGTGCGGGAGCCCGGGAAAGATATTGATGACTGTCCAAACACCAAACCAGATGATATGGACCCAAACAAAGGTCATGCTGCCGCAGAACCTTGCGATGACTTCGGCCACCTTGTCTGAAGGTGATCGATCCTGCTTCGCCGACTTTTCGAGCTCGCGAATCAGCTCTACGTTTCGCTGCGTGAGATCATGCACCGAACCTTTTTCCGAAGGCGGCGACATGGACTTGGGATCTGAATTCTTCATGTGCGATTACCTCGCGAGTTCGCGCTCCCAATGACGGTGCTGCGAGATCGCTTTAACAAAGATCGAAGTGATCTTCCCAACGTTGTCTTCACCAGTGGTGACAATGCCCTGAGGTCCGGAAACTCTTGACTATGCTTTCGCGCTACCTTATCAAGACCTAATTGCGGCGGGGCAGGCGGACGGCGAACACGGTTTCTACGTCATCGGATCGCACGGTCACCTTGCCCCCATGCGCCTGGGCAATCTCGCGTACGATATACAATCCAAGGCCGAGTCCCGCCTCGCTGTCATCGCCTTCTTGCACAACTCCTCGTCTGAGCGGATCAAAGATATGGTCCAAATTCTCTTTCCCAATCGCCAGCCCACTGTTCTTCACCTCAATGGTAATGTCCGCTACCTCACCGGTAAACACCACCTGGGTCGGCGCATCTTGTGCTCCATATTTGATGGCGTTTATGACCAGGTTGCGGAGCAACTGCTGCACACGTGACCCGTCCCAGAAGCCTCGAGTGTCGCCTACAATTTCCAATTCGATTTGCCGACCTGGGTGAGCCCCACGCAATTGTTCCAACTCATCGGTAAGCAGTGGCCCTAAGTCGAGTTCGACTGGGACGACCTTAATACCCAAACCCAACTTAGTGCGATTGAAATCAGTTAAGTCATCCAGAAGTGCCTTCATCGAAGCGCCGCTGCTGATCAGGCGCGATGCCGCATCCGATACGCGGTCACCGGCATTTAGCGCCGCCAGGTACTTGGCCGTCATCAGGATGGTGTTTAGTGGGTTGCGCATGTCGTGACCCAGCATGCCAAGCAACAGGTTGCGGGCTTGATCCACCTGGGTACTGAAAAAGTGAATCGATTCGGCAATTGCCTGGTCGATGGCCTCGTTGAAACGGACCAAATCATCAAGATTAATCTCACCAGGCTGGCACGCGTCCATCCAAAGGCGAAGGACGCTAGCGCGCAACGCGCGGTACTCGGCGACCAGTTGATTGATGTCAAAGCCGCTTCGCGCCCGCAGCACGGCGTGCGTTTGGGCCGCTGTCTCGGGAGCTCCCAGAAGTTTGGGTGCGTTGCCCTTGGATTTTTGGGACTGAGCTTCCCTGGTCTGGAGCGTTGAGAGATCTTTCACCACGGCCTCCAGAATTTGTTTCGCGTGGTCACGCAACGCAAGCGATGTCATACCCGACGCGGCCGGAAGCAGGCTGGCCGCAAACGTCTCCCATTCCGCCAGAATGGCTTCGTTGTTACGCACGATAAAGTCGGCTAGCCGCATGTTTGGCCCCCTCTTGATGGGTTACCGCCTTGATTGGTCGAACGTTAAAGGGGAAAGGCTGTTCGGCGTCGAGGGTTGAGTTTGCTCGGCGGTCAAGTCTTATCGATGTATGAGCAAAAGGCAAGGAAAGGCGAAGCTCGTCGATTATGACAAATTGCAAGAGCGGTTGAGGAAGAATAAGGATGTGGGGGTGACAGACATCGTGAGAATTCGGACTCAATAACTCTGAGAAAAATCTTGTAAGTTGTTGTATCTTCGTCGGCGAAATTTCACTAACTGTGAGAACCTGGTGATGTTTTTCTAGATTCTCATAGTTAGTGATATCCGCAGCTGTTAATGAAATTCTTTTCCGTCGGACGACGAGGCTGTGACGAAAACGGCAACATGACCAACTACGCCAGCGATCGGCCAAAGCTTCCTTCCGCAACTTAGCCTTCGCGCAGGCGAAACCGAAGGAGAACTCACATGGACTTTTCGAGTAATAACAAACCAAATGCCGGCTTCAGCGCGATCGGGGCCATCGAGCATGTCATCGTGCTGATGTTCGAGAACCGCTCGTTCGATCACCTCCTCGGAGCGATGCCCGGAGTGGACGGAGTGCTCGATTCGCAGGGAAACGTCCTGCCGAACCTCTATAACACAATGGACCCGATAGCCGAACCGGGTGCTGACAACCCGCCCACGCCGCCGACCCCTATCGTGCCGTTTTTAAATCCTGAGCCGCCGCTGCCCACTGAGGATCAGTTGATCACCCATGACTTCACGCATGAATTCGGCGACGGCCTGATGCAGGATATCTTCGGCCCCGGTACGACAGGCATGCTCGACAACCAACCGCAAAACAACCCGGCCGTCACCTATCCCCCCACCAACAGCGGGTTTCTGTCAACGGTGGCCTACAACGCCGGCTCACAGCGAAACGGCATAGGTGCGATGACCTATTTCGAGTGGAACTCCATGGAAGTGTTTCACACCCTGGCCCAGGCATTCCTCGTCTGCGACGAGTGGTACTGCGACACGCCCGGCCACACCGCCCCCAATCGCGCGTTCATGCATTGCGCCACTACTGGCGACATCGGGATCGATGACGACGACTACGTCGGCAGCCTAAACATGGTGAACAGAACGACCATCTTCGAGCGGATCCAGGAAACAAACCAGACGTGGAAAGTGTACTGGCCGGGCGCGAACTGCGATACGGACTGGTTGAACGAGCAGGTCTGTAGTCAACCGTACGACCCGCAGCAGCCATCGGCCTACAATGTAACGCTGGTGCCGATTCAGAATTTCTTCACTGATCTCCAAAACGAAGCGCTGCCTTTCTACAGCTTCATCATGTGCTGGAACCCCAACAGCAGCAACCGGACCATGGACACGAGCATGCATCCAACATCCAGAGTCGAGCCCGGCGAGACCATGCTTGCGTGTATCTACAACTCGCTGCAGGCAAGCACTTCCTGGAAGAACACCCTGTTGATTGTCAATTTCGACGAGAACGGCGGAATGTATGACCACCAGAGTCTTCCGCAGGCCACCCCTCCTGACGTTGATCCCACCATCGCCAGCACCGGTATCAAGCTGCCGCCGATCTTTAGGTGGCTTTCGTACAATACCAACCGAACCTATTCGTTCGATTACAGCGCGCTGGGCGTGCGCATACCGGTGCTCCTGATCTCGCCATGGCTGAACGCCGGAGTCTGTAGCACGCAATTCCAGAACACCTCGATTCTCCGGTTTCTGCAGGACTTGTTGCCGAACCCGAATGCGAACAATCCCTACTTTCTCACCCAGCGAGACCTCAACGCGCCGTCGATTGCGCAGGTCTTCGAATATGCGCAATTCGGAAGGGATGAGGCGCGCACGGATTGCCCGAGCGACATCGCAGGCTATGGCGGCGGGAATGCCTGTGAGCAGTTCCTGGCCGACATCACGCCGGACGCGGCGACAATGGCCGCTCCGCCCGCCCCGCACGTCGAGGGAATGACGAGGAAATATATCTCACCACTGCCCGGTCATCCGGATAGCGGTAAGCCACTCACGCGGAGCTTCACGACCGTCGGCGAGATGCTCGCATATGCGAACGAGCGGCGGGAGGCAGCGGTCGCGTACATAAAGGCCAAGAGCAGCGCACAGTAGATGCGCGCCGGCTCATTGACATCGGCGCGTCGCTTCGTATATAAAAAGCCCCGTTAGATTTCAAACATGCGCCAGCAAAGTTTTCATCACACGAATCGGCACCACCATCATTGGCATCGTGGCAGCGCGCTGACGATTGTGATGCGAAAGCTGGAAGAGCTTAGCGACTAGCAATAAATCACAAAAGTTTCTGAGAACCCGCTGCCAAACGAACTGGCGGCGGGTTTTTTTGTGCACCTTAATATTGATTATGACTGAGTCACTCTCGAGCATCCCGAACGGTTTGCAGTACAACGCCGGTGAAGAACTGCGGCGGCGGAGGTCGGTTGAGGCCACCGCGATGTCGGTCTTTGACGGCTGGTCTTACGAAGAGATCGCGACGCCGACCGTGGACTACTACTCATTATTTGAACGGGGCATGGGACCTGCCGAAGCGCATCGCGCGTTTAGATTTACTGATACGGATGGGCGTCTGCTCGCGCTGCGGCCCGACGTTACTTCTGGAATCGCACGGGCAGCAGCAACGCTCTTTGGAAATCGCCGGCGGCCGCTCAGATTTTGCTACGGCGCGCCTGTATTTCGTTTCACTCATCAGTCGCACGCGGATTGGCGCCGAGAGTCGATCCAAATCGGCTGCGAACTTATCGGCCGGAACACCCTTGCCGCCGACATGGAAGTGTTGGCGATCGCCTGCGAGATTCTTGACCGATTAGGTCTCAACGGCAAATACATCATCACGCTGAACGATGTCGAAATCTTTAATGGCGTCGCGGAAAATCTGGGATTTGATCCCGACGCTCGCAATCAGTTGCGGCAACTCATGGATGGCCGCAACCAGGCTGATCTGGAATCTTTTCTGACTCCGCACGTTCCCGCGCATGATCGTCACGCGTTCTCAAAACTGATTCGACTGTCGGGCAAGCACGAAACGGTCGCGGCGGCCCGCAAGGTGATCACCAACTCGCGTTCTCAACGAGCGCTCGATCGTCTCGAAGGTCTCTGGCGACTCATCGATCGGCTTTCACTTACAGATCGTTTCGAGATCGACTTCGGAGATGTATCGAGGATCGACTATTACACCGGACTCACCTTCAAGATTTATATCGAGGGCGCCGGAGCGCGCGTGGGAAGCGGCGGCCGATACGACAATCTCACGGCCAACTTTGGCAAAGCTGAACCAGCCGTGGGCTTCGTCCTGGATTTGGAAGTGCTCATGGGGCTGTTCACGTCGCGCGCGGACGTCCCTGAACGAACAGCGCAAATCGTTGCTCACGAAGACGTAACGGCAAGCTTTCGTGAGGTGATCAGGCGACGTGCTCAGGGCGAGCGCATAGAACTCAACTTAGAGGGCTTATCGTGACAAGACTGACGATTGCAATCGCCAAAGGACGATTAGAGCAGCCCGCACTCGAGTTGTTGCGGAGGGCTGAGCTTTGTGAATTGCCTGAGGACAACGATTCACGGCGTCTGGCTATTGAAGACGAGGCCGGGTCTTTTCGTTTCATCTTTGTAAAGCCGATGGACGTACCTGTCTACGTCGAACGTGGCGTTGCCGACTGTGGCGTCGTCGGTCGGGACGTGCTGCTCGAATACGAACCGGATGTGCTGCAACCTCTCACGCTGGACATCGGGCGTTGTCGCTTTGTGGTCGCCGCGCCGGTGGAGATGCCGGCTTTTGGCCACCGAATAGTGCGAGTCGCCACCAAGTTCCCGCGAGTCGCCACTTCTTATTTTGGTGCGCGCGGCCAGCCGGTAGAGATCATCACACTTTCAGGATCGGTTGAGCTGGCGCCAGGTCTGGGTCTGGCGGACTGCATCGTTGACCTCGTGGAAACAGGCCGGACCCTTCGCGATAACGGATTGGAAGCGGTCGAAGAGATTGCTGAACTAAGCGCGCGGCTAATAGTTAATCGGGCCAGTTATCAACTCAAGGTAAAAGAGGTATCCCGCGTCATCGAGGCGTTGAGCCAGGCGGGGGTCGCACCATGATCGAAATCATACAACGACAAGACCAGGAGCGGCGCCGCGAGAAACTGGCATCTGTGGCCGCGCGGCAGGTAGCGCTCGACATCGAGCTTCAGAGCGAGGTCGCGGCGATCATCAACAGAGTCCGCGAACAAGGCGATGCGGCGCTCATCGATTATTCGAAACGTTTCGATCACGTATCGCTTAACCCAGCCGATCTCAGAGTTGAAGAGAAGCTCTTAGCTGAAACTGCGGCGCGCGCAGACTCAACGCTCGTCAACGCGCTGCGTGAATCGATCCGGAGGGTGCGGGCCTTTCACGAGCGAGAGATACAAGACTCGTGGAAACTTGAATCGACGCCAGGCAGTTGGGTTGGTCAGCGCATCTCCCCGATTGAAAAAGTCGGTGTGTACGTGCCCGGCGGCACGGCAGCCTATCCGTCATCGGTGATCATGAATGTCGTTCCGGCGCAGGCAGCGGGAGTCCCGCGCATAGTGGTGGCGACGCCGCCGCGAACGCTTTCTGAGAACCCGGCGGTAGCCGCTGCGTTGGTCGAGTTGGGAATCACCGAGGTCTATCGAGTGGGAGGCGCACAGGCAATCGCGGCCCTCGCTTTCGGGACCGCGACTGTTCCTTGTGTCGACAAGATCACGGGGCCGGGAAACCAGTTTGTGGCGGCAGCCAAGAAACTTGTCTACGGCGTGGTGGGTATTGACTCGATTGCCGGACCCAGCGAAGTCTTAATTATCGCGGACGACGGGGCGGACTCGAGATACATAGCAGCAGACCTTTTGGCCCAGGCCGAACACGGCGAAGATGCTTGCGCCATTCTGATCACGACCAGCGAAAGACTGGCGCACGAGGTCGATCGTGAATTGGCGCATCAGCTTACGAAACTGCCACGCTCGGCCATCATTGAAAAATCACTCGCTCAATACGGAGCGATCATCGTCGTGAATGATCTCGAGGAAGCCTGCGACCTCGCGAATGAGGTGGCGCCGGAGCATCTGCAACTTATGACTGTCGACAATGAGCGGGTTGCTTCGTGTATCCGAAACGCCGGCGCAATTTTCCTGGGTGCTTACTCGCCGACCGCTTTGGGAGACTACTTCGCTGGACCAAACCACGTATTGCCAACTGCGGGCGCAGCGCGCTTCTCGTCCCCGCTCGGTGTCAATGACTTCATCAAGAGAACCAGTTTGATTAATTATTCCGCGGGCGAACTGGGGCGCGCCGGCCCAATCATCGCCACGCTGGCCCGCGCCGAGGGACTAGAGGCGCACGCCCAATCAGCGCTGATTCGCCATAAAGAAAATTGAAATGTCAGATCCCGTGAACATGATCAAAGACGGTGTGCGCGCGCTGCGAGCTTATTCGCTCAAAGCGGATCGGACGCGCATCAAGCTCAACCAGAACGAGAATCCCTGGGATGCGCCCTTGGCGATCAAGCAGGAAACATTGCGGCGCTTAGACGAACGCCCCTGGTCGCGTTATCCGGATTTCTCGCCGCAATCGCTGCGCGAAAGTCTGGCGAGGTTCAGCGGCTGGATGCTGGAGGGAATTCTTGTCGGGAACGGATCCAATGAATTGATTCAGGCGCTGTTGATGGTGACCGTCGGAGCCGGAACGCGGGTCGTAATTAGCGAACCGACCTTTACGCTCTATCGCCAGATCACAACTGTGCTCGGCGGTAAGGTGATCAGCGTGCCTTTGAATTCTGACCTCAGTTACGAGGTTGATTCTCTCAAGCGAGAGATCAAATCGCATTCGCCGGCGGTGACGATCATCTGTTCGCCCAACAATCCCACGGGTTGCGTGATTGATCGAGATGAGCTGGTTTCATTGCTCGAGACGTCAACGGGCCTAATCGTGATCGACGAAGCCTATCACGAATTCTCAGACGAAAGCGTTGTTCCGCTTCTTAATAAATATTCGAATCTTGTGGTCCTGCGGACCTTCTCTAAAGCGATGGCGATGGCTGGTTTACGCGTCGGCTATCTTTTGGCCGCGCCGGCTCTCACAAAAGAAATTGCCAAGGCCCTGCTCCCTTACAACCTCAACATTGTTTCGCAGACCGCCGCACAGGTAGCTATCGAACAATTTGAATCGTCGTTGCAGCCCCTGATTGATTTGGTTTGCTCAGAGCGCGAACGACTCTTCAATGGATTAACTGAAATTGAGGGGCTGGAACCTGTGCGTTCGCGGGCAAACTTTATGGTCGTCCGCACGGCAATCAGCCCCAGCCAAGTGTTTGACGAATTGCTGCAGCGCGACATTCTGATTCGCGACGTCAGTAGTTATCCCATGTTGACGGATTACTTTCGGGTGAGCGTCGGAACGCCCGAAGAGAACGATCAATTGTTGGAAGCTCTTCGCGAAATTTGTTCGCCAAAAAGGTAAACATGAGAAAGACGAAAACCCAGCCGCCCTCGACACGCTCGTCCCAGGCCCATCGCCGAACCAAAGAAACTGATGTGCGGGTGACACTCGTACTCGATGGGAGCGGCGAGTCACGAATCGACACTGGATTGCCTTTTCTCGATCACATGCTCGAGCTCTTTGCCCGACAGGGCTTGTTCGATCTTGAAGTGAAGTGCGAGGGCGATCTGGAAATCGATGATCATCATTCTGTTGAAGACATCGCAATCACGCTGGGCCAGGCCTTGAAAGAGGCGCTGGGTGATAAGAGAGGCATTCAGCGTTTCGGTGAAGCCATCGTCCCGATGGATGAAGCGCTGGTCCGCTCGGTAATCGATCTGTCAGGCCGTTTCTATCTGGTTTACGAAGTCCAGACTCGTCGCCAGACGATCGGAAACTTCTCGGTCGAACTGGCGGAACACTTTTGGCGGTCGTTGGCCGAAGCTGCAAAGTTCAATCTGCATATCGATTGTTTGCGGGGCCGCAACACTCATCACATGCTCGAAGGCAGCTTCAAGGCAACGGCGCGCGCGCTGCGACAAGCAGTAGCGCACGACGCGCGAATTGAAGGAGTCCCAAGTACGAAAGGTTCTCTGTAGAAGTGATGCCGGACATTGCCATCATCGATTATGGGGTCGGCAATCTTCGCTCGGTCGAGAAAGCATTTGCCGCGGCCGGTTATGAAGCGTTAGTCAGCGAAGACCAGACGATCCTCCGCCAGGCGAAAGGACTGGTGCTTCCCGGCGTCGGCGCGTTTGCCGCCTGTATGAAGGCGCTTTCAGACCGCGGCTTTGACGAACTAGTGCGCGAGCGTGTGGCCCAGGGCACGCCTCTGCTGGGCGTGTGTGTAGGCATGCAGATGCTGTTCGAAGAATCGGACGAGTTTGGGAAGACCGCTGGACTCGGTCTGCTAGGCGGCCGCGTGCGCCGTTTCTCAGATGACCTGGTCGTTCCGGCAGTCGGCTGGAACCAGATTCGACAGCGAGGTGGACATCCGCTGTTGAGCGAGATTGAAGACGGCGCCTTCTTCTATTTCGTGCACTCTTATTACTGCGAGCCGGTTGACGGGACGATCGTCTTTGGCGAGACCGACTATGGAACTACTTATGCATCGGTCGTCGCGCAAGGTGATCTGTGTGGCGTGCAGTTTCATCCGGAGAAGAGTCAGACCGCGGGTCAGAAACTGCTGAGCAACTTCGCCCGCCGGGTGCGGTTCAATGTTTGGGGCGACTGAGGCGCTATGTTAGCGAAGAGAATTATTCCCTGTCTCGATGTCGATCGCGGTCGCGTGGTCAAGGGAATTCGTTTTGTGTCACTGGTTGACGCCGGCGATCCCGTGGCGCAGGCAAAGACTTATGACGCGCAAGGCGCAGACGAACTAGTTTTTTTGGACATCACAGCGTCATCCGATCATCGCGACATCATGATCGAGATGGTCAGGCGAGTCGCCGATGAAGTCTTCATCCCATTGACGGTGGGTGGAGGTCTGCGATCCGTGGAAGACATTCGCGGGGTGCTGCGGGCCGGGGCCGACAAGGTTTCTTTGAATACGGCTGCCGTGAACTGGCCCGATCTGATTGCTCACAGCGCTGAGATCTTCGGCAGCCAGTGCATTGTGGTAGCCATCGATGCCCGCCGTCGAGATGCAAACGATCCCGGAAAAGGCTGGGAGGTCTTTACTCATGGTGGCCGCCGGAATGTCGGACGCGATGCTCTGGAGTGGGCGGCGTTGTGTGAACAGTTGGGAGCGGGTGAGATTCTGCTCACCAGTATGGATCGTGACGGCGCGAGAGAAGGTTATGATCTCGAACTCACGCGAGCGGTTTCTGACGCGGTACGAATTCCAGTAATTGCTTCAGGCGGGGCGGGCCAGCCTGAACATTTCTTCGGGGCTTTGACAGTTGGCGGCGCCAGTGCCGTCCTGGCGGCGTCGCTATTTCATTTCGGTGAATTCAGCATTGCGCAGATCAAAGATTACTTGCGAGAAAAGCGAGTGTTAGTGAGATGAGTAATGAATTAGAAAAGATCAAATTTGACGAGCACGGCCTGATTCCGGCAATTGTGCAGGACGCCAGGACTCATGAGGTGCTCACCCTCGCGTACATGAATGCCGAGAGTCTCAAACTGACGCAAGAGTCCAACGAAACGTGGTTCTGGTCGCGTTCGCGTGCTGAACTATGGCGAAAGGGAAGTACCTCAGGTAATACCCAGCGCGTGATCGAAATACGACGCGATTGTGATAGCGACGCTTTAGTGGTCCTGGTCGAAGCAGCCGGTCCAGCTTGTCACACGGGGAATCGCTCCTGCTTTTATCGTGATCTGGAGGGCGCGGAAATTAATCCGAACTTCAGTGATGATCTCGGCGCCGTTCTCGAAAATCTTTTTCGGCTCATCGAAAACAGAAAACGAGAGCTCCCGCAAGGTTCGTACACGACTTATCTGTTCAACGAGGGACTGGACAAAATACTCAAGAAGATTGGCGAAGAATCGAGTGAAACGATCATTGCGGCCAAGAACGAAGACAAGCCCGCCTTGGTCTCTGAGACTGCTGATCTGCTTTATCATTTGCTGGTGCTGCTGGTGGAACGTGGCGTCTCCCTTCATGAAGTGCGAGACGAACTCCTCGAACGTCGTCAGGAAAAGAGTGTGGCCAGCGAATGAAGGAAGCAGACGCAAATCTTGACAGCCTGCTGGACTTCGCAGTCAGGGTTGCCCGCGAAGCCGGCGACATTACGCGCCGGTACTTTCGCCAGTCGTTGGCTGTCGAGCGGAAGGCAGACGGTTCCCCCGTTACCGCCGCCGATCGTGAAGCGGAGAGATTCATTCGCGAGAGCATCCAACACGCGTTTCCTGAGGACGGAATCCTGGGAGAGGAAGAGGACGAACGTCCCGGGACTTCGAACAGGCGATGGATAATCGATCCATTGGACGGCACCTACTCATTCGTTCATGGGGTCCCATTATTCGGTGTGCTGATCGCGGCTGAGGTAGCGGCTGAGCCCGTGCTCGGCGTAGTGAATCTTCCCGCCCTGGATGAGCTTGTCTATGCGGCCCGCGGACTGGGTTGTTTTTGGAATGGCGCGCCCGCACGAGTCTCTGCGACGCAAACGCTGAGCGAAGCGCTGCTCTTGGCGACAGACTTTGGGACCTGTGAGCAGTATGGGTTTGGTCGAGCTGCCGCAGCGCTGCAGCGAAAAGCATTTGCCCGGCGCACCTGGGGCGATTGTTATGGGCACATCCTGGTAGCGACCGGTCGCGCCGATGTCATGCTCGATCCCGTGATGAATGTTTGGGACTGCGCGCCGTTGCTGCCAATCCTTGAAGAAGCCGGCGGCACTTTTACGGACTGGCAGGGCCGCCGCACGATTCACGGAGGAAATGCCGTTTCTTCCAACGGTTCGCTGTTTCACGAGACGATGGAAACTATTCGCAAACTCGTAGAGTCCTGATGCTCGTCATTCCCGCCATCGATCTCCGACACGGTAAATGCGTCCGGCTCACGCAAGGTCGCAAAGATGCCGTCACCGTTTACGATGGTGATCCGGTACAGGTCGCCGAGAACTTTGAGCGAGACGGTGCGCAAATGATTCACGTCGTCGATCTGGACGCAGCTTTCTCGGAACAGAATTCAAACAATCGTGAAGCGTTACGCCGAATCATCCGCTCGATAAATGTTCCCGTCCAAATGGGCGGGGGAATCCGCAGCGTGCGAGCTGTCGAGCAGGCCATTGCCCTCGGGGTAACGCGTGTGGTGATTGGCACCGTCGCGGCGGAATCGATCGAAGAGTTGAAAGCCATGGTCGATTACGCGCGCCAACAGATCGTGGTTGGTATTGACGCGAAAGCAGGGCAAGTGGTCACGCGCGGCTGGGAAAAGCAAGAGCCATTAACTGCTTTGTCTCTCGCCCGTCGCGTAGCGGAGCTCGGAGTCGAACGAATTGTCTACACCGATATCCAGCGCGATGGGATGTTGACCGGACCAAACATCGAACAGACCTGCAGAATCGCGAGTGAATCGAAACTGAAGGTAACTGCGTCCGGCGGAGTTTCTTCACTTGAAGACCTGAAGCGGTTGAAAGACGTGAGCGATTGCGGCATCGATAGTGTGATTGTGGGAAAAGCTTTTTATGAAGGCAGATTCAGTTTCCCGGAAGCGTTGGTAGTGTCTTAATTTGGGCAATCATATAGTTGACTCACTTCAGTGAGGGGTGATGAGGGCTCTGCCATGCAACCCGAAGGGTTGCGAGAGAGTAGCCGGTGGTCGGAGTGCAGCGAAGACCACCGGTACCGAGTGGTCCCGATGCGCACCCTGAAAGGGTGCCAGACATCCCTGCGAGGATCTCGCACCCCTCCAGGGTGCTGCTGTTATTTCCATGCTTTCCGGTGGTCTACGCTACGCTACGACCACCGGCTACTCTCTGTCAGCCCTTCGGGCTGCACGTTTCAGGTGAGTCAACTATATGAAATGCCTGAGGAAGCAGTCCAGGACAATTGTTTCCTTGAATCAATTTCTTTAACGCGATCGGTGCGGATCGAATTATTTCAAGTAGCGGAGCGCAACACAGCCTGATTCAAAAATCTTTGACTCAACCAGCTTTAGTTGTAAGGTCTCCCGCGGGCCGGCGCCTTCCAACAGCCGTCTTCCTTCTCCGGCAACGATTGGCCCAACGACAAAACGATATTCGTCAACCAGACCCAGCTCGATAAGTTGTGAAGGAACATCTACCCCGCCGACCAGAATATTTTTGCCTGGCTCTTGTTTCAATCTAAGTATTTCGTCGCGAAGGTTCGTCCGAACAATTCTCGTATTTTTATCTTCAGCGCTGTCTAATGATCGTGAAAAAACAATTTTCTCGATCGAGTCAAAGCTTCGCGCAAATTCGTTCGAGGCTTTTGTCATCGACTGATGTTTTGCGACGTCAGGCCAAAAAGGAACCATCAATTGATAGGTGATACGCCCAAAGACCAGCAGGTCAACCTCACGCAGGAGGTCCGTAAAATATTCATGCGTCTCGTCATCGGCAACTTGCCTGGTGTGGTCGACGCAGCCATCCAGGGTAGTGTTGATTGCGAAGATTAACTTTCTCATTTTAGTGTCCTGCCCATAGCACAACCCAAAGGGTTGCAAGAAAGTAGCCGGTGGTCGGAGGCCGCGAAGACCACCGGAAAAGTCGTTAGTCATGCCCGCACCCCGAAGAGGTGCCAGACGTCACAATAGATACTTCTCGTCAAACTCGATACGCGCCGCGTTGAGAAGCTCTCTCAGTTCATCAACAAAGGAATGTTTACGATGATGCGCCTCCTGCGTGGCAATGTAGCGCCGCACTGAGTCGGTCGCCGTGGGGCTTACGGTGAACGCCGCATAACCCTCTTGCCAGGTGAATCTGCGATTAAAATTCTCTTTAGCCCACGTGGACGATTCCTTCTTCAATTCGCGAAGTACATCCGCAATGCAATGCACCAGCCTCCGGACTCGCCAGGATATGGACATGATCCTCTACGCCGCCGACAATCTCGGGCACGCCGTTCATGCCTTTGATGATCCCGCCGAGGTATGGATGAAGACGTGGCTGCCATTCGGGCTTAATGAAGCGTCGCCGCTCCTTGGTCGAAAAGACGATGTGATAGTGCAGGCTGAAGAAGGTTGAACCCATAATCTGAAGTCTAGATTACAGGTCAACGTAAAAGATCTTTACCTCGAAAGATCTGGCACCCTGCCGGGGTGCGACCTAATTAATTTCGCCTTCCCGGTGGTCTCCGCGGACTCCGACCACCGGCTACTTTCTTTGCAACCCTTCGGGTTGCTGAGATGAGTCTTATTGCACGACTGCTCCGGCTTGAACTGCGGCGGCACGTTCGTAATTCACGATTGCCGCCTCAAGAATTTCAATGTTTATGTCTTTTAGAGTTTTGAACCTGATGCAATATCCGGTCACGCTTGCCTTGCCGAGTTCTTTTCCATATGTCCGCGCCAGGTATTTCTTATCTTCGATACCCAGGATATAGACAGAGATTCCGGTTTTGTTTGCGCTCAAACCAATTTGATAAAACTCTCTGGTTGTTCCATCAGCATATTTCATGGTGTGAAGTCCATATCCAATATTAGGATTTGAAACAGTTTTATTTTCACTGTTCTTACCATCAAGGAACCATAATTTACATGCCGGCATTGCCTGCAGAATCATGCGGTGCAAGGCTTCCATGTCGCCGCGTTTTGGTTCAGGTTGGCTACTAATATACTTTTGGATTTGTGCTTGTACGTTCATACAGTTCTCTCAATGTTTGTGCTTCGCCGTGCTCGGCGCCGGCGTTCCGTCGGAATAACGTTCGACGGCGATCACGAACTGCGTCAGGTGCGACAGTGGATCCGAAATCCCGATGATAGGAGAACCAGGTAGATTGGCACCCCAGATCGCCGGGTCGGTGTCGGAATAGAAGAACATGAGGTGAGGAGGCCAGTGCGGAACGACGTCGCCACCATATCCTTGTTTCCCCGTCATGTAACACATCGCGCCTGGCTCCATTGCCGGGAGTTCCTTTTTGGCGGTGGCGTCGGCGATGGCCTCGTTCACCTGAGCCAGGTTCCGCCCCGCTAGAGCCAGTTCGGTTATTTTCGTGATAGCTGGAAGGTACGTCCGCGCGGCTGGTGAATTCATACAGATGGGGACCCGCACTTTCGGATTCCAGAAGTCGGGATCTGCGGCGGATGACCATCCGCGCCCCACGATACACACGAAACCGTTTTTGCCTTTGACCGCCGTTTCGAAACCATGACGGCCAAGAACCATTACCTCTGCATCGGCTGATATGGATTCCGGTGCTGCGCTGCGCGCCAGAGCGATCTCGGCAGTCCGGTCCATAAGATACTGCTCGACCGGGGCCATGTTCGAGTAAGGTGTTGCGGCATTCTGCGCCGTCGCCTGGTACGCCGGACCGAGCAAGACCAGCAGCGCGAAGCCCTTGGTTGCGATTGTGTGAGCTTTCTTTATCCGCATTTGTTTTCCCTCTTGAAAGTTCTTGGCGTTCTTTTGTCCTCTAGTCGTTGGGGAGATGGAAAATCGACAGCGATCCGAATATTTATTTCACTCGCGAATCCGCTCTTGAGGAATTGCCGCTCTGGTTCCGGTTGAGAGGCGCGAAGCACCGAGATGTAATAGCCCCGACCGTCAGGTCGGGGTTAGCCGGTCTAGCGAATCGCGGAGGTCCGAAGGACCGAAATGATCATATAGGTCCTTCGGACCTCAATTGTTTTGGAGCGATGTGCACCCCGACCTCACGGTCGGGGCTATTTCATGGCGGCCCTCCGGGCCTCACTACGTAAGTTCTAAAATCGCAAGCCCTGACCCAATCACCCCCGGCTTTTTGTAACCCGCCACCGATTGTCAAAGCCACACCTTTTCTAATAGCATCCCCATACTATGACTGTCGCAACCGAAATCCTGTCGGGCGCAGAGATTGTCGAACTCTGCCGCCGCCACACACTCTTTGAATGGTCAGCGCAATCTGCGGTTGACCCAATCCCGGTCGAGCGTTCCAAAGGCATCTATTTCTGGACCCCGGAAGGCAAGCGCTTCATCGACTTCAATAGCCAGTTGATGTGCGTGAACATAGGGCACAGTGACGAGCGGGTGATTCGCGCCATCAAGGAACAGGCCGAGAGGCTCGCTTACGCCAATCCATTCATGGCCACCGACGTGCGCGCGCGCCTGGGGCAGAAGCTCGCAGAGATAACGCCCGGCGATATCGATACGTTCTTTTTCACCAACGGTGGCGCCGAAGCCAACGAAAACGCGATTCGCATCTCAAGGCTGGTCACCGGCCGTCACAAAATCGGCGCGCGCTATCGCTCCTACCACGGTGGGACAGCGGGCGCCTTGACGCTCACCGGCGACCCGCGACGTTGGGCAGCCGAGCCCGGCATTCCCGGCGTTTTCCGGATTCCCGATTTCTATCACGGAATTCAAAGACAAACCGAAACCGCCGATGAGGTGCTGTCGCGCACTGAAGAGGTGCTCGAGTTGGAAGGCCCAAAGACCGTCGCGGCGATCATCGTCGAGCCGGTCGTCGGTACGAATGGAATTCTGATTCCGCCCGATGGTTACCTGCAGGGCCTGCGCGCGCTGTGCGACAAGTACGGCATCTTTTTGATCGCCGACGAAGTGATGGCCGGCTTTGGCCGCACCGGCGAATGGTTTTCAGTCAATCACTGGAACGTCACGCCGGATCTAATCTCGATGGCCAAAGGGCTCACCAGTGCTTACGTGCAGTTGGGCGCCGTCGGCATGCGTCGCGAAATTGCCGAACACTTTCAAAAGAATGTGTTCTACGGCGGTCTGACCTATAACAGCCATCCGCTCGGATGTGCGGCGGCGCTGGCGACGATCGCCGTCTATGAAGAAGACAACCTGATCGAGCGCGCGCGCGAGATGGGCGTCTTGATGAGCCAGTTGATGAAGGATCTGAAAGCGCGCCATCCTTCAGTAGGCGCGACGCGCAACCTTGGCTTGTTCGGCATCTTCGAGCTGGTCCGCAACCGCGAGACGCTCGAGCCGATGGCGCCTTTCAACGGCACTGCGCCCGAGATGCAGGCGCTCGGGAAACATTTCCGCGAGCACGGCCTCTACACCTTCGTCCGTTGGAACACCTTCTTCACCAATCCACCGTTATGCATTACTGAGGATGAGTTGCGCGAGGCGTTTGCGATTATCGATAAGGGTTTAGAGATAACAGATCAAGCGGTGTCGTAATGCGTCAGTTGCGCAATCCAGCTGCGGAGCAGCGCCGAGAGTTAAACCCAAGGCGAGTCTGCGAGCCTTGGGTAGACAGTCACCGTAATTTCGGAGCCGCGGAGCGGCGACTGAATTCTTGCAGGATTTTGCCTTGCGACCCGATTTAGTCAATCGCTGCTTCGCAGCTCTGGACAAATTTTCGTGCGTAACCCAACGCTCGCAAAGGTAATAATATACTTGACACAGCAGCCGTTAGTCCCATCGCTCCCACATCGCGCAGATGCCTGCGAGCGCGAAACACACCATAATAGGTATCCCTAACAGGAGTGCAAAAATTCGCCAATCGAACGCCTGAGCGGCCTCTACGCGAAGCCATAGCAGGAACAGAACAACGGCGGCGATTCCTGCGAAGACCACACAAAGCGTACCGCCGAGCCTAACAAAAATTTCACTGCCTTTCATTCTCGAATCCAGCTTTCTCGGGACGCAAGGAGCGTTGGACGCCGAGTGATTATCCTAGATTCATGGAAAAACTAGAAGGCCGCACGTAAAGCCGGAGATCGTGTTCTGCTTAGGCTGTGATTACGATTGTAGAGGTGCTAATAGACGGCGTCCCGTTCCAGATTGAACTGGTACACACAGAGAATAGTTTTCTGGGTACTGAGCCAAGCGGAGAAAGTCTTGAGTGCGTTGTCTATCCCGAGCTAACTGATGTACTCGGTCTTGGTGAGGAGAGAGTCTAGAGACGGCGGGTCGTTATGGATCTCTGCTGAGTAGCCGGTGAACTGTTCAACCCCATCAGGTCGAACTATCCAATATGACAGCCGTCCCTTCTTAATCTCGCCAGTGATGGGATTCACCATGTCTTTCATCTGGTGCTCAGGAAACGTCATGCCCTTGTCAGTAACCGTTGCTTGGAAAGTTGTGAGAAGCGTTCCCCATTCGCTTCCGCTACGGCCGGTGTAGACGCGTATTTCTGGGGATGATCCCACTGGGAACATTTCAGAAGGGAAGGCCGCTGCATCAGATATGTAAACCTTTTCGCCGCGTCGATGGTGGGCGACAATCTCATCTACTGTGCATTTCAGAATTTTCGCCATAAGCCGGAAACTTTAATCAACTAGGACTTAGGACTTACGTTTTCTTCTTAGCTTGGTCTTGTGCGTACAGTTCTCGAATTCTATTCATTGTGCCGTCTGCCTCAGCATCTGCTATCACTTTCTGGACTGCCGCATTCGACTTTGCGTGCACTAACTGCATCATTCGCTGTTTTTCTTCCTCGGTTAGCGTGGCGTACGCCTTAAGTCCCGCCCCGTACGGATCGTTCACCATTAATAGGCTTACTTCGAGTAACTCATCGTCTGTCTTCATGCGGCCTGCCTTTTCTTCGTGGCTTTCTTCCGTTCGTACTTCGCTTTCTCCGCGTCGATCTCTTTCTTCGGTACGGCCATTAGTCGCCGCGTGAAGTCCTCAAAGCGTTTGAATTCTTCGGGCTTCTCAGTGTCTGACTTAGTCTTTGGCTTCTTCATCATCCCTCCGTGCCGGATGTTAGCAACGGCTTTGAAACTGCGGTTAGAAGCAATTCTGCCCTTGACGGTAAGAACACACCTTTTCTCACTTTTCCGTCTAAGTATTTTGGAAACTTTTGCGGGACGTAATTCTGATAAATCCAGATGCGAAATTCTCCCAAAGCTGCGACTGGATATATCCAAGCATCAACGGGGTTCATCATCGATTGAGGAAAAGAATCTGGATACCAGTGAGGATGTTTGGTTCGCTCGCCGTATTGCGACGCGAGACCTTGCTTTGTCCAATAGTCTGACCATGCTTGCCCTACGCTGATGTCAGGCACAGTGTGCTCATCAATCGGGCATCCGCTTTGAATCATATGCACAACCAAGTCAGCTATCTCGCGGAATACAGAAAAGTGCCCGATTGGTACTTGGTCATTTAACAGAACTCGGTCGTGGAAATTCTTCCAAGAATCCGGAATATGTTTATCAGGATCATAGCCGCAACGGTTGTAGATGAAAGCGCGAAACGATGAGCGAGCAAGCAGTCGATAGTTCTTTATTGCGGTTTCGTTGTTGGTCTGGGCAGAGTCAAAAGCGTAATACTCCAAAAGCGCCATACAGACTCTATCCGTATAAGCGTGAGTTTCGCCTGTCTTGCCCCGTGTCCAGATATAAAGAGAATCTGCTGAGTGGCCCTGAGCCACCAAGAGTTCTTGAATCTTTATTCCTCGCGGTTTGGATTTTTCGCTTTCCCATTCGGCGGCAAGATCAAACAAAACCTTATTATGAATTCCGCACATTCTAGCTAGTCCGCGTCCGGTAAGGTAGGCAGTCCCATCGCTTAGAACGCCCATCTGAATACCATCGACTTCAATTTCTTTTACTGGAAATAAATTCGGCTGATTTCGCTGCCGGTCGTAGGTGGGTACTATCTTGCTAATTGCTTTGTTTTCATCCATTTAAAGTGACGGCCTCCGATGCTTAAAACTCAGGCGGTGACACCTTCTCGACTGACAGGAAATAAACATGGTCATTGTCAAAGGTGTAGTAAAGAGCTACGTCAACCGTGTGTCCGCCGATAAACCAGACATTGGAATCCTCTAAACGATAGCCAGCTTCAGGCGTCCGCGAAAGAACCTGTTCCGCTCCCTCTAGAAACTCATCGGCCCTCTGAACGCTTGGCACAATTCGGGCCATTTCTCGCTCGAAGCGGTGGTCGCGAATGATGGTTCTAATTTTACCTGTGTACACGGAGATGAGAGTCCGCTAGGGCTTTCAATTCGAGACCCCGGCTCTTTTCGTTTTTAGTTGGCCGCCTAAGACTGACAAGAGCCGTACCGTAGGGAATCGTCTCTTTTTCTTTTGCGGTTTTCCATCCCAAAAAAAGATGTGATTGGTCGCTTATCTCAGTCGCGCTCATTCGCCAAAACTTTTGAATCGTCTGAGTAATGAGTTTCATCTCTCTGGACGTGAATACGCTTACCTTAGCGGCGCGCAGAGCGATTGGTCTCTTTTGCTGAAACCCGTGATAGAGCACCTCCTGGTAAGCCAATTCTTGCTGCGCTTGCATCTTCTTAGTAATCGGCAGCAGTCGTTTCGGTGCTGGCCCCTGCGGCAACGCAAAATACTCCTGTCCAGTTATGGGTTTATTAAAAGTAAGAAAGGCCGAAAAGTCGCAATGGAACAGCAACTTGTTAAGCTTAATCGCGCCAAACTTTTCATCAGCCTGAGACCATTCGGCGATGAGCAGAATCAGCTCTTTCAGCTTTTCGTCGTTTGGTTCTATCTTTCTTTTCATGGCGATTTTGACTCAATCAATTATTGCATTTACGACACAAGATGCCAAAGGTAGTACGAAGACTATCGGCGCCCCCTTCCGAGCGCCCTTTTTCTTCAGTGACTCACGGCGGGTTTTCCGGCGTCGCCGGTCAATTCCTCGAAGGTCAGGCGGCGTCCGGTCAGGCACTTCGCGACTTCCAAGAACCGATAAAGATCGTTCCCGGCTCGTTTGTTAAAGCGAAAAGACTGTTCGTCTAAGTAGCGAAAAAGGTGGAATGGTTCTACTGAAACATACGTGCCCTTGATGCAGCGTTTCAGAAGTGACCAGAAGTTTTCGATTGAGTTGGTATGAACGTTGCCCTCAACATACTTCTCAGCGTGGTCAATTACCTTGTGGATGTATTCAGCATCCAACTGGCGATAGGATGGCAAATTGTCGGAGTAAACATTCGCGCCAGACTCGATGTTGCCCTTGATTACGTCTTCCAAGTTTTTGCGGCGAGTGTTGGGAACGATCTGACAACGCACTTCACCATGCCGCTCAAGCAATCCCATGACTGCGACCTTGCCGACAAAGCCAGTGTCGCCAAGTTTCTTGCGCTTCGACTTGTGCATGAATCTGGCCTTGCCGCCGATAAACGTCTCATCTATTTCAACGTGGCCGGATAGCTTCTCAAAAGACTTCGCTTGCATGGCGAGACGAATGCGGTGAAGTAAGAACCAAGCCGACTTCTGAGTGATACCGAGTGCGCGGTGAATCTCATAAGACGAAACGCCATTCTTCGCATTTACGATCATCCAGATAGCGGGTAGCCATTTGTCTAAACCTATCGGGCTATCTTCCATTACACTGCCAGTCTTGATGGTAAACTGTTTCCGACAGGCTTTAGAATTGCACTGCCACAGACGGCGTTTGCCGACCTTCATAAACTTGCAATCGTTGTGGTTGCAGTGCGGACAGATGACGCCTTCAGGCCAGCGAATCATTGCCATGAATTCCGTGCAACGATCTATGTCAGTGAAGAACCGAACGGCCTCTAGCAGCGTCTTTGGTAAGTGCTCGTTTTCCATGCCCTGATACTAACCGATCAGGGCTGCTGTGTCAAGTATATTATTACCCTCGCAAAGCCTCGCGTTGGGCTTAACTCTCACCGCTGCTCCGCAGCTGATAAGGGTTAAGAAGTAAAGCCTATGTCGATTTTCTATTACACCCTCCTGGTGATTAGTTTTGGTTTCTGCCAGCAGGAAAGTCAGGCGCCTTTTAAGATTTCCATTGCCACAGAAAAATCCACCGTCGTCGCAGGTGCAGATGTCCTGCTCAATGTTAGTCTGACAAACACCTCGAATCAGAGCGTTGAGGAAACTGTTATGTATCAGGATGGCATAGGCCTCGACTCAACTTTTCGATTCGAAGTCCGTGACGAGCATGGGAAACTGGTCCCCAAACGAGTTTATCCGAACGAGGAGTACCGGACTGGTAGCTTTAGAGTTCACACCATCCCCGCCGGACGTACCCTTACTCAGCCTCAACCGGTAAGCGCGTTATTTGATATGCGCAAACCCGGTAAGTACACAGTTCAGGTATGGCGTCCAGATCCTAACTACGAGATTAAATCGAATACGATCACGATAACGGTCACGGTCACGGTCAACCCCGAGGAATAGGAATAGCCGCGGTCGGAGCTATTATTCCAGTCCTTCGGACCTCTCGATCGATCGGCGTCAGGTTAGCCACGCAAGCCATTCGGCCGTTGACCGTTCACACTCAGGAGGCAAGCATCTGATTACGTCAATCGCATACATCCTGCTTCTCGCCCTGCCCGCCGCGTTCGGGGCGGTCCCGGCTAATCCGCAGTCCGGATCAGACGGCGTTAAGTTGGCGGAGGTTCTGACAAAAGGGTCATGGGTGTACCTGAACAATGTGGGCCCGCCGGATCACTCAATCGCCCTTTCGAGTCTTACGCTGACGTTCTGTAGCTGCGGACATGTCCGCCAGACAACCGGGGACGACACGGGTGACTATGACACCTACGGCTCCTGGTCGCTGGAACGTACGGACCATGGCGACGTATTGATACTTCCCGCCGGGTTTATCTACCACGGACCCTTCTCTATCAAGTATCTTGAAAAAGAGAAGGCAATTTACTTGGGGATCGGCGCAGCAGACCGGGCGCTGCGCTTGCAAAATATGAAGACAGAAAATGACCCATGCACGCCACCAAACCTTTTGGACCGTGCGTCAATGCCTAACACTAAACTGGCAGAGGCTCTGACAAAGGGTTCATGGGAGTACGAGACCAACGCGGGCACGCCGAGTAACCCAATCGCCCGCGAGCGCCGGACGCTAACCTTCTGCCCCTGCGTACATGTCCGCGAACGATTCCGGAGCGATTCAACTACCGCTGACCTTTACGGGAAATGGGCGCTGGAAAGTACGGATCACGGCGACGTTCTAATACTCTCAGACGGGTATTTAGTGGATCGCGGACGCTTCTCTATCAAGTATCTTGAAAAAGAGAACGCCATCGATTTGTCGATTGGTTCAGCAGCAAAGACGCTGCGCTTCCAAAGTGTGAAGAGAGAACGCGACCCGTGCACACCAGCGAAATGAGGAAGTATCCAGGAAGTAAGTTCGGGGTCAGACTTGATGGTATGAAGCAGGCGTCTCCCAACGCCGAAGGCTTTTCCAATTGTCAGCCCAGGGTTGCGTGCGCAGCAACGCTACCCTGGGTACGAATCACCCAACGATCATCAACCTTGAAAGGGTGATCGAGCGGCGCCTGCCTTGGTTGCGAACTCTTTCAGAGTTCACTCATTCACCATCGTCTCGATCCCAGGGCGTTGCCCTGGGCTGCAATTTGCGAACGCCTTTGGCGTTTATGCAGCGCCTCCGTACATTTGATTCGTCAAGCATATGAACGCGCTCGCAAAGCCTCGCGTTGGGCTTAGCTCCCACCGATGCTCCGCTGCTCTTTGGGTTGCGAATCCCAGTCTGACGGATGGGGTTGTGACCTCCTCTTTTTGACGTTAACCTTTTCGCTGCTTTAAGGCATACTGCGGCGACAGAGCATGGTCGACTATTACCAAATTCTCGGGGTCAAGCACACTGCCTCAGCAAAAGAGATCAAGGCGGCATACAAGCGGCTCGCGCGGCTGCGGCATCCGGATCTCAACGGCGGCTCGGCCGAAGCCGCGCAGGCCTTCGTCCAGCTGTCGCATGCCCGGAATATTTTGATTGACCCAAAGCGCCGCGCTGAGTATGACGCGCAGCGCCACGCCGCCGCTCCTGGCCCGGGTGCTTATGCTCCAGTCCTGAAACCAAAGGGCGAAAACTATTTGCAACGCGCCCGGTCCGACGTGCGCATCAGGCAGAATCTCGAAAAATTCGTGATCGCTGAACGCAGAGAGTCACGCGCGCTGCGACAAGCTGTCTTTCCAATTGTGGCGTTCCTATTCGCCGCATTCTGTGTGGCGCTGATACGGCCTCGCATCTGGCGTTACTCCAGCTGGACCGGGCGAGCGGTGATCTTAACGCTGGTCAGCCTGGGCGTATGCGGCACGGTGGTGAAGATTTGGACCGCCATTAAACTGCTCCCCGAGGATCAGACCGGCGCCAGAGTGGTCAAACTGCCGCTCGTCGGCAAGGCCCTGAGCGGACGTCGAGCAGTCTTCTTAATCGGGTTCGCGGCGATCGTGTGCGGACTGTTGGGCACTTTAGTTGGCATGTCTCTCAGTGACGTTTTATCGCTAGCCATGCCCCGGTTCTTTGACCAATCGATTCGCCTGGAGTTGCTGCTCTACCCCTGGGTCATGGTCCTCTTTCTCAACGCCTGCCATTCGGTCAGTCAAAGACTGGATATATAAATTGGTAACGGCTACGCACTAATGGGGTCAGGCTTGCGATTTGTTTTTGATTCTAACAAGTCGCGAAATCGATTCAGCCGGGAAGCCTGGAGAATTGCACAAATCGCAAGCCTGACCCCGATCGCTCCTGTGAAAATCGGCTTTAGCCGAATTCACCCACAAGCCTTCCTCTCTAAATCTCTGAAATTTGGCTAAAGCCGGATGTCGATTACTTTTCTATCCACTAGCTGAAGCTAGTGGCAATGAGCTGAAACTAGTGGCAATGAGCTGAAACTAGTGGCAGGCTTCTGCTGAGATCTGTATTTAAAAGGAGGTCGGATTTAGCCGAATGTCCCAATGATTCTAAGCTCTTCAAGTGCATTAGCTTTCAATTGCCACTAGCTTTAGCTAGTGGATCCCTAATCAAATGAAAATCGGCTTTAGCCGAATTCATTAATATCCTTCCGAATCCTTAAATCTCTGAAAACCTGCGCGCTTCATAAACCCTTCGAATTCATCTTCAAAGCTTTTCGTCCGATGATGTTCATCCTGATTGGCAATATATTTCCTGACGGCGGGAACATTTGCCTCGCTGACAGAGACTGCAAAATACTCGTCTTGCCAGCCGAACTTTGTTTTGCACACACCACTCTGATTTATCCAAAATGAGGACTCGCCCTTGATGAGCTGCATTATCTTTTCAATAGCTTGGTTTGTGCCGAGCGAAACCAAACAATGCGCGTGGTCGACATAACCATTCATGCAATCAATGTGAATATTCTTCGCTCTCGCATTCTCACGAATATGCGCAAAGACGTCCCGTCGAATGTCGCTGGACAGATATGGTTCGCGATTCTTTGTTGACCAAACAAAATGAATCCACACTCTCACCCAGGGCATGGTTATTTGATTGTCTCTCTTTGTGAATTCGGCTAAAGCCGGATGGCTATATACTCTGATCCACTCGCTGAAGCTAGTGGCAATTTTTTGCTAACTCTAGCTAAAGCTAGTGGCAATGCCAGTGGCAATTTTACCGAAGCTAGCGGCAGGTTTTTTGCTGAGATCTATTTAAAATGGGGGTCGGCTTTAGGCGAATGTCCATGATTCTAAGCTCTTCAAGTGCACTAGCCTTCAATTGCCACTAGCTTTAGCTAGTGGATCCCTAATCAAATGAAAATCGGCTTTAGCCGAATTAGCCAGGAGCTTTCCTCCCGAAATCTGAAATTCGGCTAAAGCCGGATGTGGATTGGGTCTCGATCCACTAGCTGAAGCTAGTGGCAATTTGGCTGCTGACAAACATTCACCCCATCAGGAATAACTTTCCCCTGAAGCAAAAGACTTTCCCCTGAGCCAAAAAGACTTTCGCCTGGTCAGGAGAAACTTTCCCCTGGTCAGGAGAAACTTTCCCCTGAACCGAAAACACTTTCCGCTCGCGAGGAGAAAGTTTTCCCTGGCCAGAAAACATTTTAGATTGGTTAGGGGAAACTTATTCCTGACGGGAAAACATTTTCCGCTCGCGAGGGGAAAGTTTTTCCCGGCCAGAAAACATTTTAAATTGGTCAGGGGAAACTTATTCTTGACGGGAAAACATTTTGAAGTTGCCCGTCACCCACCTGTCGATGAGAATGGCAGAATTGAAGGCCTGAGCCCGATCGTCATTCATCAGATCCGGAAGCCTCACCCCTTCGGTCTTCACGAACTCACACGAGGACCGGGTCTAGGGTTGAGGCCTTGATGTTCTTAATCTTCGCGCCAGTTGGGCAGCATGAATATCCCTGGGAACGATCCGGTCGGGGGCAATGACTTCAAACCATCTGCCATTGAGGTTCTTTTCCGAAGGTTGCCGCGCCTCGACTGCGATTAAATTAATCGACGGCGGTCCGAAGTCTGGCGGCGGATACTCCTGCGCCCGGCCGGCGCGAACGTTCCAGAACGTGTTGCGCGCGCCGGCGTGTTTGCCCAAAGCATCGCCGCCACTCGAGCGCCACAGATGTGTGCCGGCGCCGGCGTCGATATCGGTAAAAAGATTTTCATTTACCGCGCGGCGATGATGATCAAAACACAGGTCGACACCTTTTCCGTGCGCGCTCACATTGCCGCTGGCATTGTGGTCCACCGTGATGTCGTGAATGAACTGCGTGCGAAAATCAAAATCAGTTAAGAGATTATCTTCGCCTTCAAAGCCAAAGCCGTGATGGCCCGTGCTGCCAAATTGCTTGTCGGGCGGCCGAGCTGACTCATAGACCACCTGCTGAATCGTACAAAAATAACCGTTCGCGAAAATGCCGCTGTCCGCGTTGGCGATGCGCAGGTGGCGCGCCCAGCAATCCGCCACACCCGTGAAAGTCACGGCGTTGAATCCAAGTTCGGTGAAGTGCCCCGCGTACGGCGTCAACGGAAACTCGAACCCGAGATTCTCGACGCCTGATTCCGTCACCGTCGGTTCAAAGCTCAGCACGCGCGGCTGCCACTCCGGTTTCGTATCAAACCGCAGCGGGCGATCTATTTCGATCGCGTCACCATTAATCTTGAGAATATGACAAACAATCGAAGCGCGCGTCGTGCCGAGGAGCTTGCTGGTATCTCCGGCGTCATGTGAATAAAGCTGATCTGCGAGCGAGTTTTCCGGCGTGTCTGTCTCGAGGATTTCAACTCGCTGGCCCACACGCAAATTCTTCGCGCTAGAGACGCGAATCGTTCTATCTCCCCTTTGTGCGTTGGCCGTGATATGCGCCAGCAGATGCGAGCCCAGGTTGCCCTTGAACCAGACGAAACCACCTGACCAAGAGTAGTTCGACGTGGGACGCCCGGCCGTCGTAGCGCCCCAGTTTGGCTTGATGTCGTTGAGCGGCTTGGGAAAAACGAGCACACTCTTATCTGGTCCAGCCCCTCGTAGCACGATGTGGCTGCTTTTGATCTCTAAAATGTTGGTGATGCGATAGCGGCCCGGCGGTACTTCGATAGCGCCGCTCTTTACGGTGGCGAGGGCCTTGAGAAATGCGGCCGTATCGTCTGTCTGGCCATCGCCCCTGGCGCCGTACTCCTTCACGCTCACGCCGCGAGGAACGTTTGGTAGTGGCGTTTCTCCCGAGTGATAACCAGCAAATGAAAAATCCGGCAGGCGGCTCCGCGGATTCCAGCGCTCGCCATTGACGCCCCACAGGTCGGACGTCTGTGCAGTTACCGGCGCGGTCAGAGCGGCGAATAAGACCAACGTAAGAAGCTCTTTCATGTTGACGCGATTCTAAACTCGCTAAGGACAGCGCCGAAGGCGCGCAATTTAGTAGCCACGGCCGTAAGGCCGTGGGTCAAAGGCAGAGATAAATTGAGGCCCGTTGGGCCGCATTCTCGTGATTTAATGCCGCACCTTCGGCGCTCGGACTGCTTTGCTTACACTTCCACGGCCTTACGGCCATGGCTACTAAATGACGGTCCTTCGGCCCTTGAAAGTCTTCCCGCTGAGAGTGCGTCAAGTAGATAATCACCGAAATCACTTATCACGCGCATTCCGGTGGTCCGCTTCGCCAGGACCACCGGCTAATTTCTTTTGACCCTTCGGGTTGATAAACCGCACCTGGGAAACCTCTTCGGCGAATTCAGCTGGTTACGGTACGTTCGATGCGACGATCCGGCACCAACCAGATCACGGCGACGATCACATATAGCGCGCAGGAAATCCACGGCTTCACGAAAGCCAGGGGAACGGCGGCCACGTTGATGGCAATCGATATCTTTCCCTTGAAGTCCCGGCCCAGAGCGATCGCCAGTACTGAATCGTCGGCATGAATCGAAAGCAGCGCCCGGGTCATGATGGTATAGGCAATCGCGGCCATCACCAGAACGAGTCCGTAAAGCGCGACGGGCCACGCGGCAAAGTGCGTCTCACCAATCCACGCGGTTACAAAAGGGATCAGCGAAAGCCAGAAAAGTAAATGCAGGTTGGCCCACAAGACGCCACCGTTGACGTGCTCTACGGCCTGGAACAGGTGATGGTGATTGCTCCAGTAGATGCCGACGAAGACAAAGCTCATGGCATAGCTGACGAACACGGGCAGGAGCGGTCGCAGCGCCGCCAGGTCGGGGATGTGCGGCGGGCGCAATTCCAGCACCATGATCGTGATGATGATCGCGATCACGCCGTCACTGAATGCTTCCACGCGATTGCTGGTCATAGAATCTACCGGGCGCTCAATCTCGTAAAACGGCTACTCCGCTGTGGATGTTGGCGGTTGATAACTTCCGGGAACTGTGCGGGCGGCGATGTTCATACGATTCCAGGTGTTTATCGATGCGACGCACAGAGTCAGGTCTGCGACTTCCTTTTCGTTAAAGAACTTTCGCACTTCTTCATAGACCGCATCCGGCACGTGTCCTTCGCGTACGTTGGTGACTGCTTCGGTCCACGCCAACACCGCGCGTTCGCGGTCGGTGTAGTAAGGAGATTCCTCCCAGGCGTCTAGGCCGTAGAGCCTCTGCTCGGTCTCGCCGGCAGCGCGCAGATCCTTCCAATGCATATCGATGCAGTACGCGCAGCCGTTGATTTGCGAAGCGCGGAGCTTAATTAAGTCCTGCAGCCTGGCGTCGAGCCCACACCCATGGAGATACTTCTCAACTCCCAGCAAGACGTGAAACACGCCGCGGTCAACTTTAAGATAATCGATTCTTGCTTCCATTCTGGTGCTCCTCGTTTTCAAAAATGGAGCCACTATAGCACTCGGCAGCAATCGATCGCCCTTCATAGCAGAAACGCGTAGTGGTACGTTTTGATCCCCCCTTGGGAAAGCATGAAAATAACAGCAGCACCCTGGGAGGGGTGCAAGATTCTCAGGGATGTCTGGCACCCTTTCAGGGTGCACGTCGGAGTCACTCGGTACCGGTGGTCTTTGCTGCGCTCCGACCACCGGCTACTCTCTCGCAACCCTTCGGGTTGGTGAATAAAACGAGGCGGGCAACGCCCGCCTTTAAACGATCGGGAGGTGAAGATACTTACTTGTAGCTGACCACCACGCGTTCGATTGTGGGCGGCAGTTCATTCATCTCGCTGCGGGTGAAGCCGGCGTGCTCGAACATCTGCTGCAACTCGGCGAACGTGTAAGCGTCGCCGGTCGGGGTGCCGCCGAGCATCTGCATTGAGAACGCCGCGGCTTGCGGCGGAGTGATGCGATCGTCGTTCGGCACGAACTCAAGCGCGACGGCGCGACCACCGTCGGCGAGCGCAGCGTGCACTTTCCGCAACAACGTTTCGCAAGTCTCCTTGTCGAAGTGATGCAGGAAATTCGTGAGCAGCACCAGGTCGTAACCGGTGCCGTAATCGACATCGAACGCGCTGCCCGGATTCGTTTGATAACGGTCCGAAACGCCGGCCGCTTGCGCATTCTCTTTGGCAACTTCCAGGACCTTGGGCCAGTCGACGGCGGTGACTTCCAGTTGTGGATTCTGTTTCGCGAAAGCTATGCCGAATAAACCATGACCGGCGGCAATGTCGAGTACGCGCAACTTTTTGTCCCTGGCCGGGTCGACCAGTTGCGCCATCAACTGCGACGGCAGGGCCATCATCGGCTGCATCGAACGCGCGAACTCAACCCACATCGGATGATTAGGTTCAAACGCCGTATCGGCAGCGTAGAAACCGTTGCGCACAGTCTCAGTCAGCTTCTCGAACGGTTCCCTGATGTGCGAAGAAAGGATGAAGTTGGTGACTGTGCCCATGTAAGCCGGCGAACGCTTATCGAGAAACGTCGCAGAATCGGGCGTGAGCGAATAGTCGTCGCCCTGCTTGGTGAGGAATCCATTAATGGTCAAGTAATCGCAGACGATGCGCGTGCCGCGTTCGGAGGCGCCGCAGCGTGCGGCGATCGCTTTCGCCGTGCTGTTGCCTTCGCCGATCGCCGTGAATAATTCGAGTTCGATTGCCGTCTTGAGCGCTTGGGTTCGTTGATAACCATTCAATGCGTCAAAGACTATCGCCGGACTTGGTTGTTTTCCGGCCTGAGCTTCTGGAGCCATGATTATTACCTTCCTTGATGAATGAATTTGGGGGAAGCGAGAGCGTACAAAACGGATGGAGAAAAGTCTAACGCGTCAATGCGAGATGCGTGTCAGTAACGGGGAACGACGGGATTTGCCATTTATCATTTGTCATTTTCCATTTGTGATTTTGCCAAGGGGAGTTAATGGTCGGCAGGAAATGCACGCACTTAATCTTCAGATGAGAAATGGAAAGTGGAAAATGACAAATGGAAAATCCCGCTGCTGCGGTTCGCTACCCGTGCCGGAACTGACGCGAGCGCGCTAGTTCAACTTCAATTGAACGGGTTGGGCTAGTCCTTCGATGGTGAGGCTGAGATTCTTTGGCGAGGCCACCGGTTCTTTCTTCGCGGATTGGAAGATGAGCAATCCCTGGCGCTTGCCTTCAGCATGCGTCAGCGGATCTTTGACGTTGAATTCATACGCGCGAAAATCTTTCTCGAAGGCTTTGCGTGCGTTCGGATTATAGAGCGTGAGTCCATTCGCTTTGATGATTCGCGAGATCGCCTGCCTGGCCGAGATCAATTTCCACTCGCTGTTGGCAGCGTCGCTCAAACGAAACTTCAATTTCTTCATTTCGATGGTTTCGCCGCTGTTGTGGACCACTTCCAAACGCACCGGCAAGAGTCCCGCGAGTTGCAGGTTCGATTCGAACAACTGCTGCGTTTCTTCGTCGGTCAGCAAAGGCGAGGCGCGAAACGAAAGCGAGCCCACGTTGACGCTGGCGGCCGAGGCCGGCATGGCCATCATTTCATTCACGGGCTTTACTTTGAAGAGGGAATTGCTGCAGGAGATGGTCAGCAGCGTGAACACAAAAAGAGCCGCGGTAGTTGCAAAGCGAAGAATCGGCAACGACGCGCGGCTCATTTGTTTAGCTGGCAATTTGAATTGGTTCAGCAGTCGCTGACAGGCTCGAGCCGATGTGATGCAGCTGCGTCGCATCGACCATGTTCAAGCCGTGATCGCGAACTGTCTTGAAGCCCGGCAGCAGTTCATCAACCGGCGCCTGCATCACGCCCTTGCTGCGCTTGTGTCCGGTAAAGTCGAGGTAGAGATGCTTGCGCATGAAACGATCCGGCAGCCCGGCAAACCGGTAGAGCGGATACTTGATGCCGTTGCCGAACAGTTTGCGGCCGAGGCCGTAGTAATAAAGCGGAACACCCAGCGAGAATTTCATGTTGGCCGAGGTGCCGCCGTGCCAGAAATTCAGATTGTATTTCCAGCAGGTGTAGAAGAACTCCCACTGAAGATCCGTCATCTCGATCAACTTGGCGCTGTCTTTCTTTTGCATGCGCGTGTGTTCGAGTGGGACGAAGAAAGTCGGCACAAACGTTCCTTTGGCGTCGCGTAAATCATAGAGCAGGTTCAGCGATTCCTTGGTGTCCTCGTCCGTCTCGCCGGGCAGGCCGATAATGAACGTGCAGAATGGAAACCAATTGTGCTTGTTCAGAGTTTCCATTCCCTTCAAAACCACGTCACGCCATTGCGCTGCCCGATAAGGATAAGCCTTGCCCTTCATGAAGATGTCGAAAAGACGCGGGCTGCCGGTTTCCAATCCGATGATTGGATCGGTCATGCGCTGGTCCGGGTCGGTCGATTCCTTGTGCTGCACGTGCGAGAAGGGAACGATCAGCGGCGTCAGTCGCTCGACGATCGAAGGATCTTTAACGACCGGCGCCATGGTGATGTGCGACATCTGCAAGGTCTCGATTCCCGGAACGCTCTTGACGCTGCGCAACATGTTTTCGAGCGCCGGTATGTTGGTCTCGAAATTCGAATGCTGTTCGTAGAGGAACATGTCCTCAGTCGCGAGCATGATTTCGGTCGCGCCTTCGCGCGCGTTGACATGCACGCTTTCCATGATGTGCTCGATGGGGAAGGAACGGCCGACCTTGGTCGCTGGTCCACAGAACTGACAGCCGCGACCGCAGCCGCGGGTAATCTCGACGACGCCGAAGGTTGAGCGATGACGCACGACCGGAATCTCTTCGACCGTCGGTTGCATCGACTTCGGCACTTTGATGATGCGTTCGAGCGTCGGATCGCCGGCCATGATGCGCTTGAATAGCTCGCTGAAGGCGCGCTCGATCTCGCCGTCGATCAGGTAATCGACGTTGAATTCATCCAAACGCTCCGCGCGCTCGAGCTGCCAGGCGCCCGGGCCGCCGATCACAATCTTCGGCCGGTATTTTTCGATTACCGGATGTTTGACGATCTTGAGAAATTCAGCCGCGTTCAACGGAATAAGGTTCTTGCCGGCAATCTTTGAATACACATCGGTGGCGTAAGAAATGCCGAGCGGATTGTGCGCATGAATCGCCAGGACCTTGGTTTCGGGTCCCACAAACTTTTCCAGATACTCGCCGTAGCAAACGACGACGTCATCTTCGGCGTATTCGCGCAGCAGCAGCGTCTCGACCATGCGCAAACCGTTGGGCACATACTTGGCACGGCCGTCGGGCCATGATTCGTTGCGGAGAGAGTCGGGGCTGATCCACTTGTGGCCGTATTTTGCGGGGATGGTTGCTGACAACATTTGTTGCCAGATGCTGTGACGCCATTCACTCGCTTCGCTGGAGGAAGCGGTTAGCACGATCTTTGGTGATCCCAACGAGGGCCTCCGTTACCTTGAGGAAAAACTATACGCGTAACGCGGCGGATTCTAGCACCTGCCGCGAATCGTGCCAAGCACAATGTCGGTAGAACAGCGCCGGAAGATTCCGGCTCTATGCGCCTGCCGCCGTGTGTGGTATAGTCCCGCAACCTCTGAAGGCGTGCTGCCTCGCTCACGTGATCGCGTAGGTGACTGGCAAGTCGTCTCGGTCAGTAAGTGGTCGTAGATAACGTCCGAAGACAACCAGGGGGTCGTAGATACAGCCCCGACAAGTCGCTGAAAATCAATAATTCAACGCATGAAAATCCTTCTCTATAACCCAGACAATGGCGTAACGCGGAACTTCATGCCGCACCTTTGGATGTTTCTTTTGAAGGCGCTCACGCCGCCGGAACATGAAGTGTTGCTGGTTGACGGCAACGCGAAACCGCTCGACGACGCCGAGCTAATCGCCTATCTCAAAAAAGAAAATATCGGTTTAGTCGGAATCGGCGCGATGACGCGGATGATCGCCAAGGCCTATCGAGTCGCCGATGCGATTCGCGCGGCTGGCATCCCGGTCGTCATGGGCGGGCCGCATGTGACTGAACTGCCCGACGAAGCGCTGGGCCGCGATGGTGGACCAAGACACTGCGACGCGGTGGCGCTGGGCGAAGCTGATGAGACGTGGCCGCGGATTGTCGCAGATGCCGTGCGCGGCGAATTGAAAGAGATTTATAAGCCCGTCGATGAAGCGGGAAAAGAGCGCAAGCCGGCCCTCACGCCATATCCCAACATCCCCTGGGAAGAGATGGAGCTCGAGCAGTTCGACATGATTCCCAAATCGATGCGGCCGCTGCTTGAGCGTTACAAGACGGGATGGCATTCGCTGCATTTGATTCCCATCGAATCGGGCCGCGGTTGCCCCTACGGATGTGAGTTCTGCACGGTCACCGGGTTCTTCGGAGATTCAATTCGCTTTCGCTCGAACGAAAGCATCGTCGAAGAGTTGCTGCGGCTGAAGCGCCGCGCGCGCAAGGCCAAGGGCCAGGTGATGGTTTTCTTTATCGACGACAATTTCGCGATCAACATCAAACGCACCAAAGCCCTGCTGCGCGACATCATTGCGGCGAATGCGCAACTGCCGTGGCTGGCGCAAATCAGCGCGAACCTCTTGCGCGATGAAGAGCTGGTTGATCTGATGGCCGAGTCAGGCTGCCGTTGGGTTTTCATCGGGATGGAATCGATCGACCCGGTGAACCTTGCGGACGTGGCGAAGAGTTTTAATAAGCCGAACGAGTACGCGCCGGTGTTGAATCGGCTGGCGGACCGCGGGATTTATGCAGTCACGTCTTTCATCTTCGGCCTCGACAACGATACGCCAGGGGTCGCCGACCGGACGCTGGCCGCGATTGAATCCTGGCCGGCCGGCTTGCCTGTCTTTGGGCAGCTGACCCCGTTTCCATCGACGCCGCTTTACGAGCGTCTGAAAAAAGATGGCCGGCTCACCCGGCCGAAGCACTGGCTCGAGTTCGCGCCCTATCAGATGGCCAACACGCCTCTGAAAATGACGATTCCACAGACGCACGAAGAATTAACCAAAGCCTGGATGGTTTCCTACAGCCCGGAAAGAACCTTGAAGGCTTTGGAGTCGCTGGCGGACAAGCCTCTGGGCGATCGGCTCATGCACATGACGATGCGCATCCTTTTCCGCGGCATCTATTTTCCGCAAATCAGCAAACGTTCCTGGGCCAAACAGGTGGTGGCGAATCGACGGCCGATTTACCGCCTTGCGCGCGAAGGTTTTGGCAAATGGCGCGAGGGCAAGCGTGAGTCTTCAGTTGTTTCACCAGTCACCAGTTGAAGCGCTGAAAACAAATTAACTACAGAGGCCACAGAGAAAACCGAAGGAGGATGAAAAATCTTTCCTCTTTGGTCTCTCTCCGTGTCCTCTGGGGTTAATCTTCCCGGTCATTTCTTTCGCAAAATGATCATTCGGGGGATCTGTTGCAGATCCCGTCTGATCTCAATCAATTCCCAAACAGTCTCCGGGACGAGTCCGGCGATCGTGTTGTCCTGATTTATTCCGAATTCAAAAATCAGTTGGCCGCCTGTGCTTAGGTGTCGCGGGGCTTCCGCCAACAAGCGGCGAATCACGTCCAGGCCATCCGCGCCGCCCGCAAGTGCTGGACGCGGTTCGTATCGCACCTCGCGCTGCAATCCACTCAATTCGCCGTCCGGAACATACGGCGGGTTCGAAACGATCAGATCGAACCGCTGGTCCTCAGGCGCAGCCGAAAAAAGATTAGCCCGAACCAGACGCGTCCGATCGCTTACGTGATGCCGAGCTGCGTTCTGCGCAGCAACCAGCAAAGCGCTTTCTGACTCGTCAATCGCCGTTGCCCGCGCGTGGCGCCGCTCATGCAGAATCGAGATCGCAATGCACCCTGAGCCGGTGCCGATGTCAGCAAACGTGAAGTGCGCGGGGCTGGGAAAGATTTCGAGGACCGCTTCCACAATCATTTCCGTTTCGGGTCGCGGAATTAGCACGTCCGGCGAGACCAGGAAATCAAGCTTATAAAACTCCTGGTGGCCCGTGATGTATTGCAGCGGCTCGCCCGTAGCGCGACGCGCGACGAGCGCCGCGAACGTCTGTGACTGGGCGGGCGAAAGGATTTGATCATCGTGGGCAATCATGAAGCTGCGACTGCATCCGAGGACGTGACCGAGCAGCAGCGCGGCCTCGAGACGCGGCTCATTCACGCCGCTCGTCCGCAGTGTGCCGGCGCCCTCATCGATCGCCGTCGCAATTGAGACATCCATCTTACAGTCTGCTTCTGTTTCAAAATCCATATTGATCCGCCTGCCATTCTATATTAGGCTTTTAGGCGACCCGTAAATTGAAATGCTGAAGTCGGTTGGCATGCGGTCAACGTGACTTCACGAAATTGTGCCGTCCAGCGGAACGCGCGCCCGATTAAAAGTTTTATTTGGGCAGACAAGAAACGATTCGTTTCTCCCGTACGGACGGCGGAACCCCGGCTAGGGTCGGGGTTTCGTAGTTCCCAGGGCGGAGCTGTAAAAACTTTTTGGCAAAGGAGAACGCTCCTGACAATGGGTGCCCTAACAAAAAGCCTGGCCCTCTTTGCGCTGAATTGGCTTGACGCACAACTCACGCTGATTTGGGTACGCACCGGGATCGCCAGCGAAGGCAATGGGCTGATGAACTGGTTGCTGAAGATCGGCGATGGGCCCTTCTTACTTGCCAAGCTCGCTGTCGGAGCATTCGCGGCCTATATCTTTTATCGCTGTGCGCACCTGACTTTGGCGCGTCGCGGAGTGCAGATTGCGCTCGGTATTTATTGCGCTTTGATGATTGCTCATGTCGCCACTGGAATCTCGGCGCTGGGCTGGCATACACCCCTGGCGGTCGTTACTTACCTCACGAATGTGCCGCACACGCTGCTGACGCTTTTGTCTTAACATCCCTTAACAAATCGACGAAAATAATTTGCAACTTTGCGGTGAGTTCGCGGAACTTGCGGAGGCGCAGCCGCGTTTTGCAAATGCTCTTTGCACAACCGTAAACTGGTTGCGGCGCATCTTAGTTTGGCGTCAGGAGATACAGAATTATGTATAGATTATCAGCACGTCAGATCTTAGTGATCGCATTTAGTTCCGCTTTGCTGGCGGCGGTCACCGTGCTCGGCGTTCAGCAAATATCCAATCGCTTGCAGCCGTCCGGTTCGGCGGCGCCGGCAATATCCACGGCCGCCGTGGCCGATCCCGCACTCGCGACCGACGAACAAAACAACATCGAGGTTTACAAGAGCGTCTCTCCGGGCGTGGTCTATATTCAGTCGAGCACCACGGCGCGTGACTTTTTCGGTTTTACACGGCAGGCCGAAGGCGCCGGGTCGGGATCGATCATCGATACGCAGGGAAATATCCTGACCAACTATCACGTGATTGCGGACGCAGAAAAGCTGACCGTGAGTTTCGGTAGCGGCAAAAGCTATCCCGCACGCGTCGTGGGCAAAGATCCAGACACCGATCTGGCAGTCATTCGTTTGCTCGAACAGCCCAAAGAGCCGATAACGGTGGTGCCGATCGGCGACTCCGATCACCTGG